>ERZ1673697.3882-NODE-3882-length-10315-cov-8.815400_pt1 | contig 10315 bp, 4 predicted proteins | sample MGYA00580227_ERZ1673697 | MGnify/ENA primary metagenome ERZ1673697 (study PRJEB41218, sample SAMN15661759) | gut metagenome | host: Homo sapiens | place: Canada: London | collected 2015-08-20/2019-03-30 | study: EMG produced TPA metagenomics assembly of...
GCTCTTTACTGCAATTGAGATTGCCATTGAGATTGCTTGCGGATTTTAGGTATATAATACTGGCAGCCCTGCTGGGCATAGGAAATATGTCAGAAGCGGTGGCGCAAAATACAAAAGATATTCTGCCCGGCGTTTCCGTCGGGAATCTCAATATGAACCGAGAGGGAAAATACCTCACCGTGGAGATGGATGTGGATCTGGCCGCGCTCGACGTGGATGCCAACCGAGCCGTGCTGCTTACTCCACGATTAGTCAACGGGGCGGATTCGCTTGACCTGCCTGCGATAGGTATCTACGGACGCCGTAGATATTATTACTATGTACGAAACGGCATAAGCACCATTTCGGGCGAGTCGGAAAAGTCGTTCCGGGCGTCGGACAAGCCGGAACAACTGGAGTATGACAACCATATTCCCTACGAGAAATGGATGGACGGCGCCACGCTCAAATTCCACCGCAGCGACTGGGGCTGCTGCCAGCAGATACTGGCGGAGTACGACGGCATAGTGGGCAGCCATCACGAGGCTTTCTTCCCTGAACTGGTATTTGTACAGCCTAAGGCCGAAGTCATGAAGAGCCGTTCCCTGTCCGGTTCGGCATACATCGACTTTCCGGTGGACCAGACGGTAATCTATCCAGACTACCGCCGCAACACGGTCGAGCTGGGCAAAATACAGGCGACCATCGACTCCGTGCGTAATGACAAGGACATCACCATTACGTCCGTGTGGCTGAAAGGTTTTGCCTCACCCGAAAGCCCCTACAAACACAATACTGACCTTGCCATCGGGCGTACAGCCGCACTCAAGAAACACATAGGCCAGTTGTACCATTTCGCAGACAACATTATCCAGACCGATTACGAGCCGGAGGACTGGGCAGGCCTGCGTCGCTATGTGGAGCAGTCAAACATCGACCACCGCACGGAGATTATGGCTTTGATAGACAGCGATATGGAACCGGATGCCAAGGAGGCGAAAATCAAGCGCGCTTACCCGGAAGAGTACCGCTTCATGCTGCAGAACTTTTACCCTGCGTTGAGACATACTGATTACCGCATAGACTACAACATCCGCACGTTCAGCACGGCGGAGGAGATAGAGCGCATTATGGCGGAGCAACCGCAGAAGCTGAGCCAGAACGAGTTCTACCTCGTGGCCGAGAAGTATGAGCCGGGTACGGACGAGTTCACCGAGGTATTCGAGACAGCCGTGCGTATGTTCCCGAACGACACCGTCGCGAACTTGAATGCCGCCAACGCCGCCATCCGCAGGGATGATTTCGGAGCGGCACGCAGGTATCTCGACAAGGCGGGCGACTCCGCCGAAGCGGTCTATGCACGGGGTGCGCTTGCCATACGGGAAAAGGATTATGACACGGCACGCCGCTACCTGAACCATGCGAAGGAGATGGGTCTGGAAAAAGCGGCACGCACGCTCGAAGAACTGGAAGAAAGGCAGAAATAACCGCCAATCAATCATATAAAGAAAAATATTTTCAAAACATTTTAATAAAAAAACGATGAAAAGAAATTTATTATTCATGTCCTTGCTGGCATCCCTGTTCTTGGCGGGATGCTCACAAGAAGACATCGCTCCTGACGAAGAAGCGAATGGTAACGGCGAGGCCACTACCAGCTACATGGCTGTAAATCTGGTCTCCTCGGATGTGTTGGGAACCCGTGCGACGGGAAATGGCTATGAGGACGGAAACGACATCGAAAACGGCGTCAAACATGTGCGTTTCTATTTCTTCAACGGAGTCGGTGCCCCAGTCAACGTCAAGACTACGGCCAGCGGTGCTGTAAACTACTATGACTGGGATGAAAACATCACGGGAAGCGGTAACCCGAGTGATGTAGAGAGGATACTCACAGCCATCATTGTCATCGACACCAAGAAGGGCGACGGTCTTCCCGTGAGAATCGCTGCCGTGCTGAATCCTACACAAGAGATATTGGACGAAGGTTCAATGGGCCTTACAACTCTAAAAGAGAAAAGCGCTGATTTCGCTACTGCCGACCTGACTGCTGCGAACAACTTCGTGATGTTCAATTCCGTATATGTTCAAAATGGTAAAGCTTACAGTACCACAGACATAAAGGACGGTAATATATGCAAGAGCAAGGACGAAGCAATAGCTAATTCGGTTAAAATCTATGTTGAGCGCAGCGTGGCAAAAGTCAGCGTCGCTTTAGGAACAAATGTCGCCAGTGCCGCTACCTCAGATGGCAAAATCGCCCTGAAAGATAAACTTACCGGTGGTGAAGATCTCAAGGTCGGAGGTAAGCAGGTCTACCTGAAGCTCTACGGATGGGAGCTTGCGGCTGAAACAAATAAAGGCAAATTGGTCAAGAAAATCAATCCCGGTTGGCAAGGGACATGGTGGTATGATAATAATGTTACCGGACATCGTACGTTCTGGGCTATCAATGAAATGTCGGCCACAAACGTATATGATAAAAGTTACACTGATATCAGTACTTCCTCAACTACGACTGCTTTCGGCGAACCAAACTATCTCTACACGAATGAAAATGCCCAGACAAATGACGATGTCGACAAGATTAATGGGCAAGCGCAGGAAAAGACCAAGGTCATTGTGGCAGGTAGACTTGTAGATGAAAGCGGTAACAATTTTACTATCGTGCGACACATGGGCAGGCACTTCGCCGACAACCCGGATAATTTCACCAATTTAAAAAATAGCATCCTCACTGTGTTGGAAAACAAAGAATACTTTTACTCTTACAAAGATGGAGATAATTATTCACAAATAACAGCCGCGGATCTTGATGTCGTAGTTCCGACAACGATTGATAAAGAAAACAGCAAGAACTGCTATGTCTACACTCAGTTGAGCACAACGGGTGGCACAAAAGAATGGTATAAATCTACCGTCAAAAATCCTGCAGACGCCACCGGGTACGAAAAAATCGATGCCTCTAAAATCAACGACACGCTTAAGGGCCTGAAGGATAAGGACAAACCGGAAGATGGATATATCATTGACCGTCCGCTGGTGTGGAAAGAGGGCATGACCTATTATTACTACGAAATCAAGCATCTGCAGGGGAGTAATGAAATAGGCGTTGTCCGCAACCATATTTACAAGACCACAATCGCTAACATTGCCGGTCTCGGTACTCCCGTTTACAATCCCGGCGATGTAATTTATCCTGAGAAACCCGAAGAAAATGCCCATTACATCGCGGCCCAAATCAACATCCTGTCTTGGCGTATAGTCACTGGCAGCTATAATCTGGATTGGTGACACGGCCCTGAATACACGAATGCATTCCTGATACCGGATTATATGCGGGAGGCGGCTCCCCGTCTCCCGCACATATCGATAAAACAGAATAACAGATACAGTACCCGCCCACCGGTACACAAGGGAGGTGTGGCCTTGGAAACCTGAACGCAAGACAGGTATCCCACCTGACGAGAAAACACGGACGCGGAAATTCCGCACACAATATATGAATATCAAGAAAGAGTAAACGATATTATGGATATACGGGCAATGATAAGGAATTTGGTAGCCAAGGTCTGCGTGGCGTCAGTCTGCCTGCTGGCTCTTTCCTCCTGCGAAAGCTGGATTTACGAGGAAGAGGGTGACTGTTCCGTGACCTACCGGCTCAAATTCCGTTACGATAAGAACCTGAAGTGGGCCGACGCCTTCGCCAACGAGGTATCATCGGTTCACGTGTACGCCTTCGACCTCTCGGGCATACTGGTATGGCAACGCGAGGAACAGATAAACCCGGCTACGGCGGAGAACTATTCGATGCCGCTTGACCTTCCTGCCGGCGACTACAAGTTGCTTGCATGGTGCGGACTTCAAAACGACGGCGAGCGTGAAGAATCCTTCTCCGTGCCCGAAGCCCGTGTCGGCGAGACCCGGATGGAACAGTTGCAATGCACGCTGAACCGTCAGCATGACGAGGCAGGAGCCTACAGCGAAGCCCATTTGTACCGCCTCTTCCACGGCACGCTGGACGTGTCGCTGCCCGTGAACGACGACGGCGGCAGCTACGAATACACCATGCCCCTGACCAAGAACACCAACCACATTCGCGTCATCCTGCAACACTTGTCGGGAGAGGATGTGGACAAGGCGGACTTCACCTTCCGTATCGACGATGAGAACGGCCTTATGGCGCATGACAACGAGTTGATGAGCGACGAGAATATCAACTACCGCCCTTGGGATATACAGAATGTCGAGGCAGGCATCGGCAGGGACGGCAACAATGCCGTCAGCAACGTGAAAGGGCTCGTTGCCGACTTCACCGTCGGTCGTCTGATAGAGACACACCGCGGGAAGATGATGCTCACCATCGTCAACAAGGATGGCAGGACGGTGGCACGCATCCCGGTGATGGACTACGCGTTGATGGGAAAGGAATACTACGAGAAGGAATACAATTGGCCTATGGACGAGCGGCAGTTTCTCGACCGTCTGGACGAGTGCGTGATGACACTCTTTCTCGACGAGAACCACAGTTGGGTAAGCTGCATCATCCAGATTCTGTCATGGCGTGTGGTGCTCAGTAACGTTGACGTTGATTGATTGGGAAGAAGGATTTTGACTGATGAAACCGAGCATTATACATAGCATCATAATCTGCCTGGCGGCACTGGCGCTGCCGGCTATGGTGGCGTGCAGCAGTCAGGATGAATCCTTGCCGGAAGTCGATAACAGCTTTATGGCTGTCTTTACTCTCGATCTGGGAGACACGACGCCCTATGGAACGACACGGGCCACTCCCGCTGATGGGGGATATGACCGGGGGAACGGCCTGGAGAATTATATCGACTTCTCTCTAAGAAACTTCCGCTGTTACCTTTTTGGAACGGACAACCGCTTTATCAAAGCGTTGGAAACTGTCAGTGTCCGGAGTCTCGATGAGAAAGTACATCTGGTCAGCTTACGGCTGAAGGATACCCAGGAAGTGAAAGACGCACTGGCCACGGGCTGCCGCTTCGTGTTCATGGCCAACTGGAACACGAATGCCGAGCCGGCTTCCGGCATGACCATAGAGGAGCTTTGCGCCGCTTCCTACGCCGAGTTCGAGTTCTCGCAGGAAAAGACCGTGCTCTCGGCCGGCAACCTCATACCGATGTATGGAGTGAAGGAATTCGAGAGCGGTGTGCCGGATTTCAAAGACGGGAAGGAGACAGCAGAACTCGGTACCGTCCGCCTTCTCCGCGCCTTCGCCAAGGTCGATGTGAAAATCAATTTCGTGGACTTCGCGGAGACTCCGGCAGTTACATCCGTGTCACTGACCCATTCCAACAGCAAGGGTTACAAGGCTCCGGCAAACGTCACTAAGGAGGATCAGTATGTCACCGGTTCATGGCTCACCGACTATACGCCCGTGAATATCCCGGTTGACGCGACCGATATCGAGCCGGCGTTGACATACGACGCCAATACCGGGAGCTATATAGCGTATGTGCCGGAATACAGGAATGTAAATGACCTGAAAGCGCCTCTTGACAACCGCTCGCGCATCAGGGTGTGCTTTACCATCGGGAATACAGAGGCCGGCGGACGTGCGGTCGAGAAAGAGTTTGATTTCCGCTATTCCGACAACCCGCCGACAGGTGCGACAGCCGGACAACACTTCGACATCGCACGTAACAACTGGTACAAGTTCAGCATCACCGCGAAAGGCAAAGACATCGAGTGGACAGTAGACGTGATTCCTTTCACGGGGATAGAACTCAATCCGGATTACGGCCTGAAGAGGGAGGAATTTACCGGATATATAGTGGGCAGGGATAAGGATGGCAGGGAGTGCTGGTATGTCGGCAATTACTATGCTCCCGCGAAAGCGGTTCCATTGTATCTCGGGCCGAAAGAAAAAAAAGAAGCAGATGATAAGTTTGTGACCATCAAAGGCAAAGAGTATCTGCTTGTGTATGCTGATTACGAAAGGACAGCAGCAAAACTTGACCATTTTTTCGAAAAGATGAGCCGAAAGAAATACCTTCTCGATCCCGCAGGCAGAACAGAATATTCATTCACTTTTGCTCCTGGGCATCCTGAATGGGGTCCGGATATATATTATAACAAGCAACAGATGCGCGTATGGCTTGATGAGGATAAGAACGGATGGAAAGTAATACATAATCCCGATTGGGAAAATGCTAAAGGCGAAGTGGTGGGGAGAGATGAATGGGTGCCTACCGACGGACATTGGTATCGTACTCTCAACGAATGGGATAGACTGGATTGGAACAAAGCCGTATATGACAAAGAGATACGAGAACCGAGGATTTACCCGAAATACTGGTTTGACGTTTTCGGCAACCGTTATTCTTGGTCGGACGGAGACACAAAGGAAAAGAGAAAAAACAAACTCATAGAAAAAATCGGAGAAGATTGGATAAAGTACCTTGAATGAGTTTGCAACATACCTGACAATTTAAAATTTTGAGCAATTATGTCACAGCATAATAAGAAACATAGCATCAATTTTTCAATCATACTGGCATTTCTGGCTATGGTGGTTGGCATACTTGCCGGATGCACGGATGACTTTATAGACAAGCCTGTAGATATTCCTGACGCAGAGGTTGAAATCCGGGGCGAGGTGATTTACAAGCCGCTTGTGCCGACGGAAGTACAGACACGTGCCGAAGCGCCTGAAGGGACGGAATACCACGGCATAAAATCGCTGTATGTTTTCTTCTTCAATTCAGAAGGAACAAAAGAAAATTACAGCGGAAAGGTGAATTTCACGCCCGTTCCTTCCGAAGGCTCCACGCACGAGCATGTCACATTCAAAAAGAAAGTACGCTCCGGTCGGTACTATGTCTATGCCGTCGCCAATATTTCCGATTTACAGGAGAGCAACCTCATGAATGTAACATCCATTGAAGAACTTAGAAATTTCAAACTTGACTGGAATGACGACATCGGAAACGACCTTGAGATGTTCGGTGTGTTCCGGCAGGACTATGACCAGGAAACAGACTCCGATCCCGACAATGAGGACTTTGAAGCGGACAGACTCATTACCATTACCCCGGACAGGAACAGCCTGCATTCCTGGGTGTGCAGGGCGGCGTCGAAAGTGACCGTCGGTTTTGACGGAACAAATCTGAAAGACGGAGTAACTGTATATATAAAAAACGCCGTACTGAAAAATGTGGCATCCGGTGTCTTTCTCGGCAAGCCCTCAAAGGCCGGCAGCGATACGGAAGAGGCAGCCGAGACTGTCGATGATGACGGTAAGATTATCTGCATCCCGTCATCGATGTATTCCATCACTTACGGAAAGGGCGAAGAGCACAGCAACTGGCCTTCGGTGACAAAGACAAATAAATTTTCTCCGTCGGAGATATGGGAAGACACGGGTGTTACAGATTTCCACGACGACAACGCCAAGGCACTTCCTTGCTATGAAAATATGCAGGGAACACATGAAGACAAATCCAAACTTCAGGATTCCGACGGAGACGGCATCATTGACTCCAAAACAAAAGACGGGGTTGATAATGGCACCTACCTCGAAGTGGAAGGTTATTATGTCGCCAATCGGCCTGAGTATAAATCAGAAGGTAAAATCATCTACCGCTTCATGCTTGGGAATAATGCAACAAATAATTTCGATCTGGCCCGCAACCATCATTACAAAATCACGATGAACTTCAAGGGCTATGGCAATGACATAGACTGGCACATCGAATATGCCGAAAAATATCTCGATGCCACTTATCCCCATGACGTGAACTATAAGGGTGAGTTTTTCGTACCATCCCTTGACTATTCAGCCCTTATGGCTAATGCGGGACATGATTTCAATAAAAATAACGTAATCAAGCTTACCAGTTATTATAACAGCTATAATGACCGGACAAACGGAATTGAGAATATATGGGATGAACCGGAAATCTCTTACACCTATTATTCGTACAATGACCAGACCGGAACATGGATCGAAGACAACAATACCTCCGGATGGCTCACGACTACTTCGGGAGAAGTCAGTAAAGACGGGACTCAAAAGGAATATACTTTTGTCGCCTCCATGACGAAGCCTGACTCTACCACAATCAACAAACTGTTCCCGGCCGGCAGCGTAGGCAGTCAAGACAACCCATATAACCTTTCCAACGAAACCGGAGGTAGTTCGGTCGAGAACACCGCCAACTGCTATATGGTTGGGGCTCCCGGCTGGTATTGCTTTCCCCTTGTATATGGAAATGCAATCACAAATGGAGGCACCAATGCAGAGGCATATTCCTCACCAAACATTGTAAACCATCTTAAAAATCATATCACGCAACCCTATATAACAGACAATGGAATAAAACTCAAAGACGACAATGGGAATAAACTATCCAACATTAGAGTGAAACTTATATGGCAGGATGCCAAACAAGATGGCCAATATCTTATCGAACCAAGTACGATAAGTTATGATCCCACACTTTTTGGCGGTAATGGCGGAATAAAATTCCAGATAGGAAAAATACAAGAGGGGAATGCCGTGATAGCCTTGATCGATGACAACGCAGACGAAGATGAATATGTCTATTTAAACCGAGGCGATGTATATGAGACAGGTGGAAGCACAAGAGCTATCTGGAGCTGGCACATCTGGGCTACCCGCTTCGGTTTCGGAAATTTCGAGAAGAATATCCTGATTACCAATCACGAAAATAAGAAATTCGATGTGATGCCTGTCAATCTCGGCTGGTGCTCGGGAGGCAAAGTAATAAAATATTATAGGCGCCGCAAGTGTGAAATAAAATTCAAGTTCGGAGACCACGAGATAACCAGAACGATTGAACAATATCCACATTTCCTCCTTCCGCGTGGCGACCATCCATATTACCAGTGGGGGCGTAAAGATCCGTTTGTAGGTTCAAACACAGCCTTTGGAAACAAACAGAGATGGGATCATGACGGCACCCTCTATGACATATGGGGAATATATAATCCTCCCCGGCTTTATCAGGAACCGACAGAGTTCCAGAATAACGCTGGAAGAAAGCCCACCAAGGATTGTCTTGATGTGCTTGTCAAGAACCCTGACAAATGGCATAATGCGCCGAGAGAACCTGATTCAATAATTCCTCCTTATAAAAGTATTAATAAATCACCTACGGACTTGTGGTCGAATAATGGCAAAAAGACGGTCTATGACCCCTGTCCACCGGGATATCAGGTAAGCGACAACTCTGTTTTCACCGGATTTACGACTCACGGGAAAGAAGCGAAGTTCCCGTATGACTGGTATGATGTACTTGAGAGCAATATGCAGTCAGGTTATTACACCGGTAGCTCAATAAACAAACAGGTTCTGGAACTTTATACAGACCCGAGGAAACTCCAGTCCATCATCTTCCCTGTCTCCGGTTACCGGGATTATGATGCTAAAGCAGAAGTCGCGCAATATCCGACGGACAGTGATATGGGTCAAGGTTTTGTCTGGTTCAATAACGCAAAGGATTCGACCAACTCTTACCACTTGAAGTTCCACCGCAACGATATCCAGATGAACGGCGATTGGCAACAAAGAGGCGGTGATGGGCTGAACTTGATAGCTCCTTATGAGGCCTTCTATAATACTGATGGTTTCGGTGTTCGTCCGGTATCAACAAAGCAACCGCAGCAACTGCCATGACCGCCCACGAATGCCACCGGACAAGAGGCTGCAAACCGGAGACGGAAGCGAAATATCGCCCGGCGTTGGAGTTATATGCTGCCACAGACCTCTCTACTGCGGAGATATGCCGGCAGTGCGGAATATCCACCAGCGGATTTTCCCGTTATATCGGTATCTACCATCGTCATCTGATGCTGGAACGCAACGGCATCAAGTGCAGTCAGGAGGAAGCCGGTGACATCAAGATAAGCCAGCGGCGCGGGCAGCGTCCCGAAACCCATGCCAAATACAAGGAGGCCATCGCGGCGTGTGACAGCATGGACTATATAGAGTACAATGTATCGCAGATTGCCCGAGAGTTCGGATTGGACAGTACGAATCTCGGGCGCCAGTTGCGGACGCATTATCCCGAAGTATTGGAGTTTCGCGAAAGGGCACGGCAACGGCTGGGGCTGGACGACGGCCTGCCTCACGGCACGCGCCCGTGGTGCAAGGAACAGTATGCCGAAGCGGTGGAGCTTCTGCGTGCCGACCGTTATATCACTGTGCAGGAGGCAGCCGACCGTTGCAATGTCTCCTACACCGGATTGGAACAACACCTGATATTCTACCACAAGGAGCTGGTCGGGAATCGCATCAAGATACGCGAACAGGCCACCAGACAACAACACAGGGGCAAGATAACGG
>ERZ1673697.3889-NODE-3889-length-10300-cov-4.236701_pt1 | contig 10300 bp, 7 predicted proteins | sample MGYA00580227_ERZ1673697 | MGnify/ENA primary metagenome ERZ1673697 (study PRJEB41218, sample SAMN15661759) | gut metagenome | host: Homo sapiens | place: Canada: London | collected 2015-08-20/2019-03-30 | study: EMG produced TPA metagenomics assembly of...
TGTGCCAGCCCGGAAACAGTCTGGTCAACCACTGCCTGATAAATGCTGGCAGCGACATTTTCCCGCTTTGCCCCTTGGTTCAGCAGCGGCTGAATATCGGATTTTGCAAATACACCGCAGCGTGCAGCGATCGGGTAGGTACGGTCGGCTTTCAGTGCCATGCGGTCGAGTTCATCCACAGACACATCCAGCAGGGTTGCCATTTGGTCGATAAATGCCCCTGTACCACCGGCACAGGAACCATTCATTCGCTGTTCAATACCGCCGGTCAGGAAGATCATTTTTGCATCTTCCCCGCCCAGTTCAATGACGGCATCTGCCTGCGGATAGCGTTCCTTAACAGCAAGAAACGCAGCATGGACTTCCTGTACAAAGGGAATGTTTGCGGCATTTGCCAACCCTAGACCGGCAGAACCGGTCATATGAATGGAGAATAGGGTTGCTGGATGTTCTTTGATGATGGCTTGGAGCTGTTCTGCAACGGCTTCTTTGACTTTAGAGAAATGCCGTTGGTAGGTACTGTGCAGGACGTGATGTTCTGCATCTAAAATGACGGTTTTGACAGTGGTAGAGCCGACGTCAATGCCGAGGGTATAAGCAGCTTTCTGCTGCAATTTGATTTCACTCACAAAAAATCTCCTTTCACGGAAGACGAATCTGGAAGAATGCATACAAAGCAGATCCACGGAGATAGGATCCATTCTATTTGGATGGCAGATTTCCGTTTTATTTTCCGTTTACGATGACTCTTGGCACTCGCTTGGAAATGCCGCAGACGACTTCATATCCAATGGTTCCATAAAAAGCTGCCAGTTCGTCTGCTGTAATGGTGGTATTGCCTTCTGTGCCAAACATCGTGACCTCATCTCCCGGCTGTACCGATTCCTTTACCTCGGAAATATCCAGCATGAGCTGATCCATGCAGACTCTGCCGACAATCGGGCAGGCAACCCCGTGTACCAGTGCATACGCTTTGTTGGAAAGCAGTCGGGCATAGCCGTCCGCATAACCAATGGTTACGGTAGCAATCCGGCTGGTGTGTGGAACGGTATAAGTTCTGCCATAGCTGATACAGTCGCCTTTCTCCGCTTCCTTGATATGGGAAATCACGGATTTTAGTGTCATCACTGGTTTCAGTGGCAGCGGAACGGGAACGGGATAATTCGGCAGCAGACCATACAGAATAATGCCAACTCTTGCTAGGGTACAGCGAGGATTTGGACGGTAAACGGTTGCAGCACTGTTCATGAAGTGCAGGTGCGGCAGTTTGTGTCCGTTTTCCGCAAGCAGGTCATAGACTGCCAAAATGCGTCTTTCCTGTTCCTCCGTATAAGCGGTATTCTCTGCATCGTTTGGGCAGTCTGCCACGGCAAAATGGGTGTACAGCCCCTCTATTTTCAGCTGCGGCAGGGAGAACAGCGGCAGAATCTCCTCCACACAAGTTTGTGGGTCATTGCTCCGGAAACCAATCCGTCCCATGCCGGTATCCAGTTTGATATGGCAGCGAACGGATTCGGTTCCAGCGTTTGCCGCCAGTGCATGGGCATATTCTGCGGACATGACACCCTGTATGATATTGTTTGCGGTTAATTCTTTTGCGAGTTCTGGCGGCGTATAGCCCAGAATGAAGATTTCACTGTCTGGACAATACTGTCGGACTGCTAATGCTTCTTCCAGATTTGAAACAGCAAACCAGTGAATGCCCATGCGATGCAGAGCGGTGCAGATTTCTTCATCCCCATGTCCATAGGCATCTGCCTTGACAACTGCCATAAAGTCAGTTTGTTCCGGCAAAATTTCTTGAATACAGCGAACGTTATGTTCCAGTGCGGATAGGTCAATTTCTGCCCAGGCACGGTGTAATACGGATGATTGTTTCATAGTTGATTCCTTCTTTCAGCACAAAATTTGTGCGGCTTCTAAAAAATCTCTTGTTCTTTTATCCAAAAAGGAGTATAATGAGAAATAAACATTTTTATTTTTTTCTATTGTACCATAGAATGTGCAATCTGTCTACACGCAGGAATTGCCAACTTTTCGATATGGATGTTTGGATGAGATAGGAGGTCTTTTTTTGCAGCAGCCAGTTGAATTTATTTTGACAGACGGATATCCGCAGGATACCGCTTTTTTACAATCGCTTCAACAGACGGTCTGTTTCAGCGGGCACCGATCGGATGCCTTTTCACAAGAAACACTGCTGGAGTTTCCGATGGTGGATATATTGAAAACATTACTGGCTGGTTGTATTGAACTAGCATTGCAGGATGGATTTCGTTATTTTCTGGATGGACTGGCAGAGGGGGTAGATCTCTGGGCAGCTGAGTATTTATGCTATCGAAAGCAGTATGGCGATTTGCCCATGCATTTGATCGCAGTAGAACCTTGTCTGCATTATTTGGAGAATCGCCGAAGCGGAAAAGATGAGATGATGCAGTATGTGAAACAAACAGATGCACTGGTTACAATCCCGATGCAGGGTAAGTACAGTTTTTTGCGTCGGAATGATTATATGATCGCACACAGTTCCCGTTTGATTTGTATGATCTGCAAGTCGGAGGGCGGAACTGCCTATACGCTGAAACAGGCGATCAAAAAGCGAAAAGAGATTCACTGTATGAATGTTGGCAGTCCAGATTTGCTGTTTCAGTTTGCCACGCAATTTTGGGCGGAAGAGCAGGACATGCCACATACTGCTGCGGAGCGGTATGCCTATTATCAGCAATATTCTGATACGCTGTCTGTTTGCAGAACGCTGTTAAAATCGTATGCAGGATGGTAATCGCAATAGAATGCCATGTCTCTTATCATACCATAAAACCGCAGAAATTGCAAACGATAGGAAAGCCGCAGAAGATAGAAAATAGACTCGAATAAACAAAAAACCGCATGTTTCAACAACATGCGGTTTGTGGCAAAATTGCCCCGTTTTCGGGAAAATGTGTCTTAGTTGGAAGCGTTGAGCTTCTTTGTCAGCTGAGACTTCTTTCTGGCAGCTGCATTTTTGTGCAGCAGACCCTTTGCACAAGCCTGGTCTACCTTTTTGATGGCAACACGGATTGCGGTTTCCTTATCAGCAGTGTTTTCTGCACAAGCCAGATCAGCCTTCTTGATCATGGTTTTCAGGTTAGACTTTCTTGCCTTGTTGGCAGCAGCCTTTGTAGTATTGACACGAACTCTCTTCTTAGCGGATTTAATATTTGGCATAATTTGTTACCTCCTGCTGTAATTTCAAAATTTTCTGCATATGCGAGTGGGTTTGTCAGCGAAAAGCGGAAGTGACACGGTACCGCTTTCTTGCAAATGGAACGACCATATGCGGATGCCATCGGGTTTTATGACATCATGACTAACCTTTATTATAGCACAGCTTGTGATAAAATGCAATTGCAGATTTTGAAAAAAATTGACGAAAATACAGCGTGGAAAGATAGCAGATTGCACAAATTATTGCAGTTGTTGTTTGGTAATGCCTTGGATACCGGCACGGAATAAGTTGACGGAGATGGTTGCCATATGCTGAGCAGATTGTTTGCAGTTATTTTGCAGCCAGAGATCCACCATGCCGATACAACCAGAGAGGAAAAAGCTGGTGACATATTCTAAATCTTGTGCATCCAGATCTTTTTCATTGGAAAGTCTCCGAAGCTTTTTGATTCCGTTTTCTGCAATCAGTTTTTCCAGTCTTCGCACAAATGCAATATCTCCGTTTGGACTCATCAGAGCACGGCAGAGGGGCTGATTTTCAGATAATACCGTAAAGAAACGTTCTAGTTTTTTTTCAAAATCCTGTAGGGTATGTTCTGTTTGGTTAGTATCAATGATGGAAAGGAATTGTTCCATCAGGTTGTTTTCTGTTTGCTCCAGCAGGTCATAAATATCCGTATAGTGGAGGTAGAAGGTGGAACGGTTAATATCTACCAAGTCGGCAAGTTCCCGTACAGAAATATCTTTGACGGGTTTCTGCTGCATTAGCTGGATAAATCCATTGAGGATCATGGTTCGGGTGCGGCGAACACGCCGTTCCTGTCTGGAAGGGGCGGTAGGGATGGTTTGTTGCATGGGAGATCCTTCTTTCTGCTGCACAGGCAGCAATTTTCGTCAGAATGTTTGAAATGCCATTGGAAAGGGGACAAACGTCTATTTTAAAATGATAACAGAAGAAATTGAAATTGTCAATTGATTTTCGTGTAGGCAGACAGTGCGGTGAATCTGCCGGACAACTCGAACAAGTTTTCCAAAAAATCTGAAAATGGATTTTTGTGTCTGGATACAGCAGCAGACGGTAAGGATTACCGTCTACTGTTTTAGGATTTGCATTTGCGTTTTATTGAGAAACTGCTTCTTTTTGAGAAGAAATCGTTCTGTTTTCCATTTCTTCCAGCTGTGTTTCCCGTGTCTGTTCCTGTTTCCACTTTCGCTTGTAAGCGGGAATCATCAGCAGTGTGAAGACAATAGTCAATGCGATCATGACCACATAGGTGCTTGTAATGTCATTGCCAGTTGCAATGGAACTGCGGAAGCCTTCTACTGTATAGGTAAACGGCATAAACGGTTTGATGACTTGGAAGAACCTTGCGGACAATTCCGATGGATAGGTGCCGGCACAGCCGCTGAGCTGTAAGACCATAAATACCAGCAGGATAAAGCTGCCGATTTTTCCGCAGTACATATTTAGGCAGAAGATAATTGCCATGTATGCCATAGAGGAAACACCAGCTACCAGAATGGTTTGCAGGATATTTTGTGGGGTAAAACTGTTGAACAGGTGTAGGAAAAAGACCATACCAATTGCCTGTGCCCATGCTACGAGCAACAGAATCGGCAATTTTCTGCCCCATGCGTGGAGGGCATTCTTGCCCTTTAGAGGTGTTTCGTATGGGCTGAACATGATACAATAAGCGAGGCATGCCACCCAAAGTCCCACTGCCATCATGTAAGCTGCCATGGCGTGCCCATTGTTTTCTACGCTGCTTGCATAGGTTTCTTCAGCGTCTACCGGAGAAGCGAACATTTCATAGGTTGCATCCGTGCTGTTGAGGTCGTTGATTTCTGTGGCACCATCTTGTAAAGCGGTCCAAAGGGTACCGGAACCATCTGTCAGTGTGACTAAACCGTCTTTTAAGGCAGCAGAACCGTCCGCAAGCTGTACTGCTCCATCCTGTAAGGCAGTTGCACCATCCTGTAAGGCTTTTGCACCAGAGAGCAGGGTATCATTTTGTGCGGTCAACTGTCCTGTTCCGTCCGCAAGTGTCTCCGCACCGCTTTGCAGCTGGTTGACAGCAACGGTCAGCGTCGGCATTTTTTCTACCAGTGTAGAAATGCCGCCTTGCAGGGCTGCTGCACCGTTTTTCAAACTGCTGCTATTGTTTTGCAATGTGTTTAAACCATCGGATAACGCACTGGCACCGGCTGCCGCTGTTTGCATGCCGTTTGCCAAATCAGAAGAACCATCGGATAGGGAAACCGTGCCGTTTGTCAAGGCAACTGCTCCCGGCAGGAGCTGATCATCGACTGCACTCTGTACCGCCTGCAATCCGTCAGAAAGGGAAGTAATGGTTTGGTCGGCTGCCGGAAGTGCTTGATCGGCACCATCTGCCAGCTGGGAGATGGCATCCGGCAGTTGTGCGGATGGTTCTAATGCGGTTGCCAGTGTTGTGATATCTGTTTGCAGTTGGCTTGCTGCACTGGCAAGGCTGCTCATCGGTTCGGCGAAACAACCCAGTAGTTCCTGTTGGCTGGCAGCGTCCATATTTTGAAAGGCGTCTGTATTGACGATGGATTCCTGTGCAGATTGCAGAGCAGTGAGACCGCTGCCCAGTGTTTGTAAGTCGCCGGCAACTGCCTGCATGGCATCTGTTGTTGCAGTGCTGCTGTTGGAAACAGAAGTTTTCAAGGTATCCATGCCCGTTTGCAGTTGCGACAGAGCAGTACGCAGCGTTTGAATTTGTGCAGCAGTTTCTTCATTGCAGCTTGCAGAAAGCGTACTAGACAGCTGGGACAATCCGGTTTCCAGTTGTTTGCTGCCGTTGTAAAGCTGGAATGCTCCGTTTTGCAAATCCTGTGAACCGTCTGAAAGCTGTTGACTGCCATCCGAGAGGGTTTGTGCACCATTATAAGCACTTGCAACGCCTGCGGTGTAGGCATCTACGCCATCCTGCAATTGTGCTGCACCGTTCTGTAGCTGTCCGGCACCATCTGTCAATGGAGACACGCCATCTTGCAGCTGCTGCATTCCATCTTGGAGTTGTTTTGCTCCGTCATCCACTTGGGAAACCCCATCTGTATAGGCGGTTAATCCATCAGAGAGGGTTCCGCAACCTTCTTCTAAGGTGAGGGTACTTTCTGCGAGCAGTGTCAGGTTGTCGCTTAGTGTTACGCTGCCGTCTTTCAGTTCTGTTGCACCGTCCTGAATTTCTTTTGCTCCGTCTGCGGCTTCCTGCATGCCATCTCCGGCTGTGCCGATTTGTTCAAACAAGGTTTCGGTGTATGCTTCTGTAATGGTGCTGGAAACCTCTGACTTGAGTTTCTGCATTGCCGTTTCGCTCATTTTCGAGGCAATGTAGTTGGTACCCGGATTGGTTTCATAGTATAGATTGACATTTTTTGGTGTATCATCCAATACCGTTGCGGCATTGGCGGATGTGTCCTTTGGAATCGTAATTGCCATATAATACGTTCCGTTTTCCAAACCTTCCTGTGCGGTTTTGGCATTGACAAAAGAGAAATCCAGACTGTCGTTGTCTTTCAGGTTTTCCACCAAATCGTCACCGACGGAGAGCGTTTGATCCTGAAAGGTGACCGACTGGTCCTGATTGACGACCGCAACTGGTAACTGGTCGACATTACCGTAGGGATCCCACATAGAACCAAGGAACAGTGTCGTATAAATAGTCGGAATCAATACGATGCATCCTGTTGCAATCGCATTGAAGTGCCGTTTTAGAAAAGACGGCTTTTTTTCTTCTTTTTCTGCATGTTGCATACAATTTCCACCCTTTCTCTGAAAAAAGGACAACTGTCTAATAATCAATTTTTGTTGTCTCACTGTCATTATTATAGGCAACTGTCGATTAAAAGTCAACCGTTGATTTTTTTAGAAATGATGGATATTCAACAGGATAAAAAATATTGTTGTAACACCAAACAAAATTCAGGAAATCGTTGTATTTTCAAATGGAAAGAGGTGCAAATTTTTTTATATGTGCACCTGAAAATACGATGCTACAAAAAGCAGCCGTTTCCAATTTGGAGAAACGGCTGCTTTTTAGAGCGTATTTGTATTTTGTAGTAATTAGAATAGCAAAGTGCAGATGCCATGAAATAGTGCACAGAATCCCAGACCGCATAGTGTTGGCAGCAGCATTGCCAGTCCCGTCCATTTCCAGCTATGTGTCTCTTTCCGGATTGTCAGGCAGGTAGTGGAACACGGAAAGTGAAATAGCATCAGCAGCAGCATGCAAATTGCGGTCTGTATGGTCCATCCATTTTCTTGTAAAATGGTATGTAGCTGTGTCAAATCGCCGATTTCATGTAGCGTTCCTTCTGCTGCATAAATCATCAGCACAATCGGCAGGACAATTTCATTGGCTGGAAAACCAAGTATAAATGCCAGCAAAATTGCTCCGTCCAATCCAAAGATTGCCCCGACCGGATGAAGCTGTTCTGCCAGCCAGCAAAGCACACTTTGCCCATCTGTGAGATGCCAGTTTGCCAGTATCCAAAGCAGCATACCAGCTGGAGCAGCTACAATACAGGCTCTTCCCAGTACGAACAGAGTGCGGTCAAGAATGGAACGTACCAGCACCCGTCCGATCTGCGGTTTTCGGTATGGAGGAAGTTCCAATGTAAAAGAAGAGGGGATGCCTTTTAATAAGGTGCTGGAGAGGATGCGGGAGAGCAGTAAGGTCATACCGGTTCCCAGTACCAGTAGCAATAATATGCCTGTGGCAGCTGCCAGTGAACCACCCCAGCTGATAGAAGCTGCAAAGAATATGGTTAGAATTGTAATCATGGCAGGAAACCGACCATTGCAGGGAATACAGACATTGGTTAGAATGGCAATGAGTCGTTCTCTTGGGGAATCAATGATGCGGCAGCCGGTAACACCTGCGGCATTGCATCCTAATCCCATGCACATTGTCAGAGACTGTTTTCCGCAGGTTCCGGCGCAACGGAAACAGGGGTCAAGTTGATAGGCAACTCGTGGCAGGTAGCCGAAGTCCTCTAATAATGTAAACAGCGGAAAGAAAATTGCCATCGGCGGCAGCATGACTGCAATAACCCATGTCAATACTTGATACATACCGTCTAAGAGCAGCCCCTGTACCCAATCCGGTGCACCGGCAAGCCAACTATCTAAAATGGTTCGCAGATGGGTAAAACCGCTTTGCAACAGGGCAGATGGATAATTTGCACCGATGATGGTAATCCATAACAATCCTAAAAATAGCAGCAGCAGCAGCGGAATACCAGTATACTTTCCCAATACAAATCGGTCAAAACGATGTTCTCGTTTGCGTGCCTGCTCTGGTACCGTTGTGACTGCATTGGCAATGTGTTCTGCTTGTTGTACTATTGTGGTAATAATGTCATCTGCTGCATGGTTTACCTGTGGGATTTCCAATATGGTCAATGGTGTTTCCGGCAGCAGTCGTTCCATTGGCAGGTCTGAATTTTGTTCCAATAAGCGGAGAGAAATCCAGCGGTTGGTGGGTGGAACATCACGCTGTGGTAACTGTGCCTGTAAGCTTTGTACAGCGGCTTCTATTGTTTCTGGATAGGAAATACTGCAATGGGAGCAGTATGGCGTTCGTAAAAATGCGAGCAGCTGTTCCTGTAATGTCTGCATGCCAATGCCGCTGCGTGCAGTGACACCTACCACTGGAATTCGCAGCTGTTCAGAGAGTGCTGGCAAGTCAAGCGTAATGCCACGCTGTTTTGCTTCATCTAATAGATTGACACAAAGAAAAACCGGCAGTCCAAGTTCCTGTATTTGCAGCAGCAGGATGAGATTGCGTTCCAGTGCTGCGGCATCGCAGACAACCAGTACGGCATTTGGTCGGGAAAAACAGAGAAAATCCCGTGCAGCGGCTTCTTCTGCGGAGTGTGCACGGAGAGAATAGGTGCCGGGCAGGTCAACCAGCTGAAGCTGTGCGGTTTCAATGGTACAGAGACCGGCAGCGGTTTCCACTGTTTTGCCAGCCCAGTTTCCAGTATGTTGGCGGAGTCCTGTCAGGGCATTGAATACGGTAGACTTGCCGACATTGGGATTTCCGGCAAGGGCAACGGTATAATATTCTGGTTTGGATTCAGATGGAGTGTGCATCCAGAACCCCCCTTTCGATATAGTACCACTGTATGCAGTGCGTTGGGGGAGTATGTCAAATTCTGTCTGCCGGGTTAATTTTTTAAATTTTGCAGGTATTCACTGAGAAAATGGAAAAAATCTACTACCTCTTCGTGATTAATGGCATGGCGGTGCAGCTGCACAATGAGATCTCTTTGACAGGTCGGTTCTGCAATTGGAAGCAGCGTAATTTGCTCCATATTTTCCTGTCCCCATGTGTAATGTGGCCAGAATCCAACTCCTAAACCGCCAGCAATCAGGTTTTTGACAGTGTCTGGACTATCACTTTCAAAAATGATATTCGGCGTAAATCCAGCATGCAGGCAATAGCGGTCACAGATGGAACGAATGCTTCTGGAACCGGACAGACTGATAAAATCCTGATGGGCAAAATCTTTTAAAAATACACTGCTGCAATGGGCATACGGAGAAGAGTGTGGAACCGCCATAAAAATTCGCTCAGTGAAGATTTGATACCGCTCTTTTCCGTCTGCGGGTTGTTGAAAAAAGGAACGGGTAAAGATGGTAATGTCGGCATCTTCACACTGGGAATTTTGAATCAGACGAAAATTCATACCGTCATGTTTTTTCTTATAGGAAATCAAAGCATGTGTGACCAGTGTAGAAGCGGCGAGTACATTCAACCGAATGGTGCGTTTGCGGACATTTGCCATCTCCTGCAAAATCTCTGGCAATTGGTGTAGATTATCTAGAATGGGTCTTAATGTATCCCGTAGGTAAATGCCGTATTCTGTCAGTACAATATTTCTGCCACTTGGACGAAATAGCGGTATTCCCAGTTCTTTTTCCAGTCGGCGAATGCTCTGTGTCAAAGCAGGCTGTGCAATGTGCAGTTGTTCGGCGGTTTTGGTAACATGCTGGTTTTGTGCCACTGCGTAAAAGTATTCCAATTGTAATAGTTCCATGGATTTCCTCCTAATTTTTTGAAAA
>ERZ1673697.3904-NODE-3904-length-10263-cov-12.083170_pt1 | contig 10263 bp, 6 predicted proteins | sample MGYA00580227_ERZ1673697 | MGnify/ENA primary metagenome ERZ1673697 (study PRJEB41218, sample SAMN15661759) | gut metagenome | host: Homo sapiens | place: Canada: London | collected 2015-08-20/2019-03-30 | study: EMG produced TPA metagenomics assembly of...
TCAATATCCTACATGGGGGCTTTTAGTGCTGTCCGCATAATCTGGTGCGGTTCAAAAGTGAACGGGATTTTTAGCTTTCTGTTATTACGCGTTCTCTTTAAGCCACTCCACCGCACAATGCGCCATGCACGCCGCGCCGATGGGGAGGACGCCCTCGTTGAAGACGACCTTCGGGTTGTGCGCGGTATACTGTCCGCGCTCGTCCATGTAGCCCGCGCCAAGGTACATCATTGCGCTCGGCACACGTTCAGCCACAAGGGCAAAGTCCTCGGAGCCTGTCGCCGAAATGCCGCCGTACGGCGTAAAGTTCGGAATGTTCAGCGCGCCCATGTAGCGCAGCATGTCGTCCGTCACCGATTTGTCGCACACGAGCGGGCACACCTCGGAAAGCGTCCGAATCTCCACTGTCGCGTTATACACGGCAGCCGTGCGCTCCGCCGCCTCGCGCATGCGGCGTACAAGCAGTGCGCGGGCCTTTTTGTCGTTCGTGCGGATGGTGCCGCGTAGCACGGCCGTATCCGGGATGATGTTCGCGGCGGTTCCGGCCATAAACTGCCCGATTGTCAAAACGCACGTCTTTGTCGGGTCGCTTTCGCGCGCGATGAGTTCCTGCAAGGCGAGATGAATGTGCACGCCTACGTTGATGGGGTCAATGGCAAGGTTCGGGTTCGCACCGTGCGAGCCGCGCCCGTGAACCGTAATCTCAAATCCGTCTACGGAAGCCATCATCACGCCCGAGTCGTTATACATCACAAAGCCCACGGGCGATTTACCTGCCGCCACGTGATACGCGAGCGCCGCATCGACCGGCGGATTTTCAAGCAATCCGTTTTCCAGCATATCGCGCGCGCCTTCGAATGTCTCCTCCGCGGGCTGGAACATCAATTTCACCGTGCCGCAAAGCGCGTCTTCGTTTTCTTTCAGCATTTTCGCCGCCGTCAGCAGCATCGCCGTGTGCATATCGTGTCCGCAGGCATGAGCCGTTTCGCCAGTGGGGCAGGCAAACGGCTCGCCGCTCTCCTCCGGCATCGGCAGCGCGTCCATGTCGGCGCGCAGCAAAAGCGTTTTGCCGGGCTTGCCGAGTGTCGCTGTCACGCCATGTCCGCATTCTGTCGGCTTTAGGCCGTATTCGCGCAGCTTTTCCGTCACAAACGCCTTTGTATTCGGTAGGTTCAACCCCACCTCGGCATTCTGATGAATACGCCTGCGGTTTTGGGTGATCTCGTCTTTCAGTTCCTGTGCCCGTTTCCAAAAGTCCATAGTCTCGTCCCCTTTTAAAAAATTTTGTAAGCAAAAAGGCAGCATGAAGCAATACCCATGCTGCCTTTATTTTATGATTTACTCAGCGGAAGATTCAGAAGAAGTCTCACTCGTCTCGGAAGAAGCGCTTTCGTCGCTGCTTTCAGAAGCGACGGAAGACGTGCCGTTCTTCGTGGTATCCGCAAACATGGAGGGCTTGTAGCGGTTCAGTACCTTCTGGTTCCATTCCACGCCCTCAAAGCTCTGTGCAGCCGCGCTGACAGCATCGGCGTATTCGGTGTTCTTCAATTCAAGCAAAAGCTGCGAGCGGTTGTCACTGCTCTCCAGCAGCGTGTCTTCGTCGTCCTTGATCGGCAGACGGTGCAGAACGATCATGTACTTTGTCGATTCCACGACCTCCACGTTGCCTTCGTTCATCTCCTTAATCGCAGAGATGAACGCGTCCGGCATGTAGCTTGACTGCATACCATTTTCGTCCTTGATGCCGGTCTGGTAGGTGGAGTCCTGCTGTACTTTGAGCGCATAGTCCGTTGCGGCGTCGTTCACGGTCATTGCACCGGATTCGATCTTCGTCTTGTATTTTTCCAGTGTCTCCTTGAGGTCAGCCTTTTCCTCGTCGGTCAGGTCAACAGATTTATTGTCATCATCCGTCTTCGTCAGCGGCGCAGAGAAATACTCGTAGTCGTAGTAATCGTCCTCAATGTGCTGGCGCAGCTCGCTTTCCGGCACTTCGTTTTCGCCGCCCTCGCCGTACAGCGCGTTGAAGACCTTAAGGTACATTCTGTTATACTGGGAATACGCAATGTCAAAGGAGGTTTTTGCAATGCCGAACTTTTCAAAGCTCGTGCCGAAGTAGTTCCAGTAGCTCTCGGTGGTCTGAAGGCATGTGCTGTAATCCTCGTCGGTCATTTCAAGGCCCAGACGCTTCATTTCGTTCTGAATATAGAAATACTGGTTCACATACTCGTCCGCGCGGTTTTTGATCCACGTCTCGGCCGGCGTGCCGTCGATTTCGGACTTCAAGACCTCGTCTTCGGTAGAGACCTTGGAAGCCGCTTCATTGTACGCAATGGAGAGGTAGTAAATGTATGCGCCGGCAGGCAGCTCGGTGCCGTCGTACTTTGCGGACCAGTTCAGATCCTCATCGTAGCAGCCCGCAAGGCTGAAGCACATGGCAACGGCCAAAAGCAGCGCCACGGTAATCTTTGCGATTCTTTTCATGGTGTTTGTTCCGTACCTTTCTTAAATATTGCGGACAAAATGTCCACAAAGGTTTGCTGTTGTTCATTATACCGCCGATACGGCAAAATGTCCAGTTATTTTGTAGCGGGTTTCGGCGCTTTCGCGTCCTCATCGCCGCAGAGAACTTTCAAAACGTCCTCCAAAACGGTGAGCGGTGCCTTGCCGCCCAGCGCCACGCTGATGTACGGGCGGCTGCCGGCGGAGAGCATCACCTTGTTCGGCATGCCCTGAATGAGGCGCTTCACGCGCTCCATGTCAAACTTATCTTTGTAGAGCAGAAGCGCGTTTGCCTGCTGCTTGACTTCCGTAATGCCAAGCTGTGTCGCGCGGTTGCGCAGCAAAGCAATGTCGATAAGCCCATAAACGCTTTCGGGCGGCTCGCCGAAGCGGTCAATGAGCTCATCCACAACATCGCTCGAATCCTCATACGTTTTAATGTCTGCGATGCGGCGGTAAACGTCCAAACGCAGCGCGGTGGAATCGATGTAGCTTTCCGGGATATGCGCCTGCACCTGCATGTCCACGGTGCATTCCTCCACGGGGTTCTCGGGCGCTTCGCCTTTCATCATGGCCACGGCTTCGTTTAAGAGCTTCAAGTACATGTCATAGCCCACGCTTTCCATGTGCCCGTGCTGCTCACCGCCGAGGATATTGCCTGCGCCGCGAATCTCGAGGTCGCGCATCGCAATCTTAAAGCCGGAGCCGAACTCCGTAAATTCGCGTATCGCCGCCAAACGCTTCTGCGAAATCTCACTCAAAACCTTGCCGCGTGTAAACGTAAAGTACGCGTAAGCGCGGCGGGTGCTGCGGCCCACGCGTCCGCGCAGCTGGTGCAGCTGCGAAAGTCCCATGCGGTCGGCGTTGTCGATGATCAGGGTGTTCGCGTTTGGCACGTCCACGCCCGTCTCAATGATCGTCGTGCAGACGAGTACGTCAATTTCATGCTCCATCAAACGCCGCCAGACTTCGGAGAGCTCTTGCTCGCTCATTTTGCCGTGGCCGATGCCGATCCTCGCCTCCGGCACGCGCTCGCGAATACCCGCCGCCACGCGCTCAATCGATGCTACGTCGTTGTGCAGGTAATACACCTGCCCGCCGCGGCGCAGTTCTTTTTTGATGGCGTCGGAGATGACGCCCGGGTCATATTCCATCACGTATGTTTGCACCGGGTGACGGTCGTGCGGCGCTTCTTCAATGACGGACATATCGCGTATACCGGAAAGCGCCATGTTCAAGGTGCGCGGGATCGGCGTTGCGGAAAGCGTCAGAATATCGGCAGATTTACACACGTCTTTCAGCCGTTCTTTCTGCTGCACGCCGAAGCGCTGCTCCTCGTCGATGATGACAAGGCCGAGGTCTTTAAACTGCACGTCTTTCGAGACCAGCCGGTGTGTGCCGACGATGAGGTCAATGCTGCCGCGTCTCAGTTTTCTCAAAATTTCGTCCTGCTGACGCGGCGTGCGGAAGCGGGAGAGCAGCTCCACATCCACGGGGAAGCCCTCCATACGCTTTAAAACGGTCTGGTAGTGCTGCCACGCCAAAATCGTCGTCGGCACCAAGATGGCGCACTGCTTGCCGGCGGTGATGCACTTAAACGCCGCGCGCAAGGCAACCTCCGTCTTGCCGAAGCCCACATCGCCGCACAGCAGTCTGTCCATCGGCGCTTCACGCTCCATGTCGTTTTTAATCTCGTTGATGCAGCGCAGCTGGTCGTCCGTTTCGTTGTATTCAAAGTGCGCCTCAAAATCGTGCTGCCATTCGTTGTCTTCGGGGAACGCAAAGCCCTTCTGCTTCATGCGTTGGGCGTATAAAACAATAAGCTCCTTTGCGATGTCCTTTACGGCGGCGCGTACGCGCGCTTTCGATTTCTGCCATTCCGTGCCGCCAAGGCGGTGCAGCTTTACGCCGGAGTCCTCACGCGGACCGATGTATTTCGCAACTAAATCGAGCTGTGTCACCGGCACATATAAGGTGTCGTTTTTCGCGTACCGCAGCTTGATGTAGTCCTTCGTGATGCCCTGCATGTCGATTTTGTGGATGCCCTCAAAAATGCCGATGCCGTGCGTTGCGTGCACTACATAATCGCCGGGGGTCAGCTCGGCAAGGCTGTAAACGGCCTTGCTGTTTTTGTCCTTTTTTTTCGCTTTCGGCTGGCTGCCCGCGCTCATGCGCCCGTGCGTGATGAGCGTAAATTTCGCGTTCGGGTATTCAAAGCCTGCGGAAAGCGTACCCGCCACAACGGCCACCGTGCCCGGCGTGATGGCGGAAAGGCTCTCAAAATAGCCCGCAGGCAATCCGGCGGCTTTTAAATCTGCCGCCACGTTCATCGCGGCGCGCTCCGTGCCGGCTAAAACAGCACAGGCATGCCGGTTGTGCAGCGCAGCCGTCAGGTCTTCGGCCAAAAGCTGCGTGCTGCCGCCCCAAACGGAAAGCTGCCGCACCGTCATGTTCACAAGCGCCTTTGTCGGCGTGTCGTAAGAGCCGCGTGCAAACGCGTCCATATAAACGCTCGCCGTGTCCTCCGCGCGCTTTAAGGCGTATTCATACGTCTCGGTATACATGTCAAGCCCGCGGCACAGCACGCCCTCCGCGAGCAGTCCGCGTACGTCCTCGCCCCACTGCCACAGCGTCGTGCGCATGCGTTCCTTTAGTTTCGAGCCTTCGGAGAACACCAGCAGCGCATCCGTGTCAAAATAATCGAACAGCGTTGCGGCTGTCTCGTAAACGAACGTGTAATATTTGTCCATGCACCCAATGTGCAGGTCGTTTTTCAGTTTATCCGCCTCGCGCAGCAGCACTTCCTTTGCGGCAGGCGCCGCCTTGCCGCGCAGCGTTTTTGCGTGTGCCTCGAGTTTCTTTGCAAGGATACTCATGCTGTCCGGCACGACCTCCACGGCAGGGGAGATGGTCACCTCCGTGATCTGGTCGGTGCGGCGCTGCGTCTCCGCGTCAAAATACGAGATGGTGTCGATCTCGTCGCCCCAGAATTCCACACGCACCGGTGCTTTTCCGCCGGGGGAGTAGAAGTCCACAATGCCGCCGCGGCGCGCAAACTGACCCGTGCCGTCAATCTGATCGGCGCGCACATAGCCACAGCGCACCAGCGCCCGCACAATCTCATCCACCGAAATTTCCTGTCCGGCAGAAAGTTTCACCGTGCGCTCTTTCAGCTTTTTCGGCGGCAGAACATACTGCAATGCCGCGTCGATCGTCGTCACAATGCAGGTGCACTGCCCGGTTTGCAGCAGCGTCAGTGCTTCGATGCGCTGGCGCTCATATTCATGCGAGCTGCCCTCCGTGTCGCGCAGGCTGAAATCGCGCAGGGGGTAAAACGCAGAAGTCACGCCCATCGCGTTCAGGTCTTCCAGCATACGCGTCGCTTCTGCTTCGTCGCCCGCAATAAACAGCGCTTTTTTCGACATGGCAGAAAGCAGCGTGTGTAGAATATTTGCTTTGTGAATGGAAGCCAAACCCGTCACGGCCACCGGCGTCTTGCGCTGCCGCACAGCGTTTTCGATCGCGCGGTATTCCGGCACGCGCCCGAGCGCGTCATTCAAAAAATTCATACGCATAGTAGTGTTCCTTTCGGGGAGCCGCTCAGGAATTATAGCGGTTCATCGCCTTGTCCGGCGCGCCGGAGAGGAGCAGCTCCACGGCGCCCGTTACGTTTTCGGAAACGGTTTTTAGCGTTTTCATCTCGTCATTTGTAAAGCGGGAGAGTACCCAGTCCGCAAGGTCCCAACCTTCGGGCTTGCTGCCTACACCGATCTTCATGCGCGGGAACAGGTCGCTGCCGCTCAGATAAATGATATTCTTCATGCCGTTGTGCCCGCCTGCACTGCCCTTTAAGCGGATGCGCGTGCGCCCAACGTCAAGCGAAATGTCGTCGAATACAATCAGCGTGCGCTCCGGCGGAATATGAAAGAAGTTCATCGCCTCCGTTACGGACTGTCCGCTCAAATTCATAAAGGTGGAGGGCTTTAAAAGCACGGCGCTCTGTCCCGCAATGGTGCCCTTGCCGTAAAGGCCCTTGAATTTCACGCGGCGCACCTCAATGTTAAAGTGCTCCGCGATGGCGTCCAGCATTAAAAAGCCGGCGTTGTGGCGTGTCATCTCATATTTCGGGCCCGGGTTGCCGAGTCCCACGATCAGCCAGTCCGCGCTGCCCGAAGTTTGCTCGTTTTTAGAAAAAAGCTTCATGGAATGTTCCTTTTTACATCAATGTTTTTGTCTTCTTTTTCGCACCGCCCGTTTTCGGGGATGCCGAAAGGCACGCAGAAGCCGCACAGCCGCCGAAAGGGGGAGACCCTTCGCCGCTGCGCTTTTCTCTGCGTGTGTGTGTTTGCGGGCATGCCCGCTTTTCAAATATATTATATTATGCCACCCGCAAAAGGGTTTTGCAAGCCTATTTTGTCCGAAAACGCGGGAAAACCCGCCTTAAAAAATCGTTTTGCGGCGCAAAAATCTGTCTAAAAGAAAAATTCTGCGAAAAATTTCCGAAAACAGACGATTTCTCGAAAAAAGGTATGGAAATTCGCAAATATATTTGGTATAATAGAGTGCGGCGAAACAGTGAATAAGTTTTTTACGCCTTTTTCGCCGGAAAAATCAGTTAATACTCGGTTTAACCGTGTAAATTTTCAAGGAGGTAGTTTCCAATGAGCAAAAAGTATGTCTATTTGTTCACAGAAGGCAACGCGAGCATGCGCGAGCTTCTCGGCGGTAAGGGCGCAAACCTTGCTGAGATGACGAACCTCGGCCTGCCCGTTCCGCAGGGCTTCACCATTTCCACCGAAGCCTGCACCCAGTATTACGAAGACGGCCGCCGCATCAACGATGAGATCCAGGCTGAAATTATGGAGTACATTGAAAAGATGGAGCAGATCACCGGCAAGAAGTTCGGCGATCAGGAGAACCCGCTTCTCGTTTCCGTCCGTTCCGGTGCACGCGCATCCATGCCTGGCATGATGGATACCATCCTCAACCTCGGCCTCAACGAGGACGTTGTTGAAGTTATGGCTAAGAAGTCCGGCAACCCGCGCTGGGCTTATGACTGCTACAGAAGATTTATCCAGATGTATTCCGACGTCGTTATGGAAGTCGGCAAGAAGTACTTCGAGCAGCTCATCGACGCGATGAAGGTTAAGAAGGGCGTAACGCAGGACGTTGAGCTGACCGCTGACGACCTGAAGGAGCTCGCAAATCAGTTTAAGGCTGAGTATAAGGAAAAGATCGGCGAGGACTTCCCGTACGATCCGAAGGAACAGCTCATGGGCGCTATCAAGGCTGTTTTCCGTTCCTGGGACAACCCGCGTGCAAACGTCTACCGCCGCGACAACGATATCCCGTATTCCTGGGGTACCGCTGTTAACGTGCAGATGATGGCATTCGGCAACATGGGCGAGACCTCCGGCACCGGCGTTGCATTTACTCGTAACCCGTCCACCGGCGAAAAGGTTCTCACCGGTGAGTTCCTCATGAACGCACAGGGCGAAGACGTTGTTGCAGGTGTCCGCACCCCGCAGCACATCGACCAGCTCAAGGAAGTCATGCCGGAAGTTTACGAGCAGTTCGTAGGCATCTGCAACACCCTTGAAAATCACTACAGAGACATGCAGGACATGGAGTTCACCATCGAGGACAAGCACCTCTACATGCTCCAGACCCGTAACGGCAAGAGAACGCCGGCTGCTGCTCTGAAGATCGCTTGCGACCTCATCGACGAAGGCATGATCGATGAGAAGCAGGCTGTTCTCATGATCGAGCCGAGAAACCTCGACGCTCTGCTGCACCCGCAGTTCGACGTTAAGGCTCTTAAGGCTGCTACCCCGGTCGCTAAGGCTCTGGCTGCATCTCCCGGTGCTGCTTGCGGCAAGATCGTCTTCACCGCTGAAGATGCAAAGGTTTGGAACGAGAAGGGCGAAAAAGTCGTCCTCGTTCGCCTTGAGACCTCCCCGGAGGACATCGAAGGCATGAAGGCTGCACAGGGCATCCTCACCGTTCGCGGCGGCATGACCTCCCACGCAGCTGTTGTTGCGCGTGGCATGGGCACCTGCTGCGTTTCCGGTTGCTCCGCTATCACCATGGATGAAGAGAACAAGAAGTTCGAGCTCGCAGGTAAGACCTACCACGAGGGCGACTGCATCTCCATCGATGGTTCCACCGGCAACATCTATGACGGCCTCATCCCGACCGTTCCGGCTTCCGTTGATTCCGGCGACTTCGGCCGCATTATGGGTCTTGCGGACAAGTTCCGTCAGATGAAGGTTCGTACAAATGCCGATACCCCGCAGAACGCTATCGATGCAAAGCGCCTCGGCGCAGAAGGCATCGGCCTCTGCCGTACCGAGCACATGTTCTTCGATCCGGACAGAATCGCAGCTATCCGCGAGATGATCTGCGCTGACACCGTCGAAGGCAGAAAAGCTGCCCTTGCTAAGCTCGAGCCGATGCAGCAGGGCGACTTTGAGAAGCTCTACGAGACCATGGAAGGCGAGCCGGTTAACATCCGTTTCCTCGATCCGCCGCTGCATGAGTTCGTTCCGACCGAAGAAGCTGACATCGAGCTGCTGGCTAAGTCCACCGGCAAGACTGTCGAGCAGGTTAAGGCAATCATCTCCGGCCTCCACGAGTTCAACCCGATGATGGGTCACCGTGGCTGCCGTCTGGCTGTCACCTATCCGGAAATCGCAGAGATGCAGACCTCCGCAGTTATCAAGGCTGCGCTGAATGTCTCCGCTAAGCACCCGGATTGGAACATCGTTCCGGAAATCATGATCCCGCTCGTTGGCGAAGTCAAGGAGCTGGCATACGTTAAGGGCGTTGTCACTGCAACGGCTGATAAGCTCATCGCAGAGGCAGGCTCTTCCATGACCTACAAGGTCGGCACCATGATCGAGATCCCGAGAGCTGCTCTGACGGCTGACGAGATCGCGAAGGAAGCAGAGTACTTCTCCTTCGGTACGAACGACCTTACTCAGATGACCTTCGGCTTCAGCCGTGACGACGCAGGCAAGTTCCTCGGCGCTTACTATGATAAGAAGATCTACGAGAACGATCCGTTCGCAAAGCTCGACCAGGTCGGCGTAGGCAAGCTCGTTAAGATGGCTTGCGAGCTCGGTAAGTCCACCCGCCCGGACATCAAGCTTGGTATCTGCGGCGAGCACGGCGGCGACCCGACTTCCGTCGAGTTCTGCCACAACGTTGGCCTCACCTACGTTTCCTGCTCTCCGTTCCGTGTACCGATCGCTCGTCTTGCTGCGGCGCAGGCTGCCATCCGCAATCCGCGCCAGTAAAAAGTTGACGCAGTAGCGTAGGCAAAACAACCGATATAAATACGGTCACACAGTCCTTTTGGATTGTGTGACCGTTATTTTTTTGCCCATTTTCAGCTGAATACACCGCAAATCAGCGTCTTCCTTGATTTCCTCATCGGTGAACATAAAACTTCTTACTTATCCTCTTTCTCTTAATCTTCCGGTCTATCGCAGAGTTCACCGCTCTGCGAAATTTTCGAGTCACGGTTTGCAAGACCACGGTTCTTTTGGTTTGAAAAACGCGTCATCACAGCCGTAAATCATTATATAAAAACCGCACATTCCCTGTCGAATGTGCGGAATATAAAGACAGCCCCGATGCGTTCTGAAATGGCCCCAAAAGTCTGGAAAGGGAGACACCGGAGAAATTCGGTGTTTTTCGCATTTTTCGGGAAAATTGTGTAAAGTTTTCTTTACTTCTCTGAGTTAAAGTAGTATACTAATA
>ERZ1673697.3905-NODE-3905-length-10262-cov-3.880082_pt1 | contig 10262 bp, 6 predicted proteins | sample MGYA00580227_ERZ1673697 | MGnify/ENA primary metagenome ERZ1673697 (study PRJEB41218, sample SAMN15661759) | gut metagenome | host: Homo sapiens | place: Canada: London | collected 2015-08-20/2019-03-30 | study: EMG produced TPA metagenomics assembly of...
TCATGGGATTATAGTTTAAAAAAGCCCTATAATATCAAACTTCCTAAAAAAGAAGATCTCTACGGAATGGGTAAAGCAAAAAAATGGGCGTTGATTGGAAATTATCTTGATCATTCTATGCTCCGTAATCAGGTTTCACTGGAAATGAGCAGAGCTGCTGGTATGGAATATGTAATGGATTCTGTTTTTGTTGATCTTTATGCAGATGGTTCCTATCGTGGCACCTATCAACTCAGTGAGCGGGCACAAATACAGAAAAATCGTGTAAATATCCGTGATCTGGGGGAAGAAACGGAAGAATTGAATGAAAATGAACTGGATACCTATCATCGTATTGCTGTTGGTGCAGCAAATGTAAATGAATACATGGAAAACAGCTACAAATATTATGATATTCCCAATAATCCTGATGATATCACCGGCGGATATCTGCTTCAGTTCCAGCTTTGGAATCGGTATGGTGCAAAAGCAAAGAGTGGATTTGTGACATCAAGAGGGCAAGCAATTGAAATTGTTGGGCCGGAATATGCCTCACAGGAACAGGTGCTTTACATTCGTAATTTCGTTCAGGAAATGGAAGATGCAATTTATTCTGATACGGGATATAACGAAAAAGGAAAGCACTATAGTGAATATATAGATGTGGATTCCTTGATCACAGCCTATCTGGTTCAGGAAATTTCCATGAATGTGGATGCTACATCAACCAGCTTTTTCCTCTGGAAAGATTCGGATTTTACAGGAGATGGCAAATTGCATTGTGGACCTGCGTGGGATTTTGATCTCAGTTATAATAATTTTCCGACAAGCAGAGCAAATTCTGATGGTGATATTGGTTTTTCATGGAATACCAATAATCTCTTTGTAACCTGTTTCCCGATAAGTGGTTATGGTGAGAGCGGCCGTCCGACTTGTGGGATTAGTTGGATTGGTCAGCTTTATAAGGATGAGGAGATTGTAAGGCGTGTTTCTCAAATATATTTTGAGCGTTTTGATTCTTATTTATCTGATTTAACCGATTCTAAGCGAGACGGTGGTGCACTGATTACCAATATGGCAGAAGAAATACTTCTCTCTGCTGAGATGAATAATGCCAGATGGCATATGTATGGCGGACGGGAATACTGCGTATTCGGTTCTTCAAGCGGAGAGAATTTCATGGGATCTGTAGAACTTGTTCGCAGCTTTATAGAAAAAAGAAGAGCATGGCTAAGGGAATTGTGGATGCCGTTGTCAACAAAAGGGGATGTGAATGCGGATGGGACATTCAATGTAGCAGACGTTGTAGCGATGCAGAAATGGCTGCTGCGTACCGGAGATTTGAATTGTTGGCAACTGGGAGATCTCTATGAGGATGGTGTGATTAACATACTGGATTTGTGTGTTATGAAAAAAGAACTTCTTATTTTAGAGTGATTTTTATACAAGGTAATACGGCAATTAATTTTTTCACGGAAATCAATTTTTAAATGATGCTTTCAATTCTAACGCCACAGGCGACTGCGGTCACATGCAGAGAGCGTAGCGAATCTGCCGGACAATTCGGACAAGTTTTCTAAAAGAAATCCGAAAAATTGATTTCCATGTCATTTTTTAAAATGATGTTGACAAACGTTCTGGATTCTGCTATACTAAAAACAGCCGTTGGGGAAGACACCCATCACAAAAAACAGTACGGTGAATACGATACCAGAGGGGAAGAAACCCATGCCAAAAAACGTAATGGTACAAGATGCTGCCGGTCATACAATTGGCAGTACCTATTTGAGAAGAGCAAAAGGACTTTTAAAAAGCGGTCGTGCCGTTCTGGTAGACGACTACACCATTCAGCTGCGTGCGTCTGCACAGAACGCAGCCGCTCCTGAGAATAAAAAGGAGCAGAATATGGAACAGGAAATTTTGTTTTGTGCAAAGGCATTTTATCAAAAATCAGAAACCGGATGTAGTTTGCTGACCATGGGCGATGCCAGTGGAGAATCGATGGAAGTTTGGGAATTGGACGGAGAAGCTGCACCAGCGGTTATTATAGCGGAACTGCAACAGTTGCCATTGACGGATTATGTACTTCGCTTTGCTATGCTTGGCAGTGCAGCATCGGAAATTCTGCGGTGTACGATAAAAACCGCAGCAGATACCAAAACCTATGCGTTAGAACAGGGACGGTATCAGCCACAGTATAGCCGGAAAACAGCAGATGGTACTTTGTTGCGTGTCTATGCTCTGCCAGTGCAGACGGATGCAGACGGGGCTGTGACAGTGGAAATGATGGCAAAACAGGCTGCTGTACAGGTTTTGCCGATACAGCCGGAAAGTGTCTATGCCGCTTTACCGCCGTATGATTACAGTGACTGGAAACAGGAAACCGCCTCTGCAAATAAGGCAGTCATCAATTTGGCAAATGCCAAGCTGCCGAAAAGTGCATTGCTGCAAATTCTTGCAAATTGCGGCGAACAGGCAGATGTGAATTTGGAAAATGCTGATATTTATAATGATATGGAATAACCGCTTTTTGACTTGTAATATGAAATGAAAGAATCGCCCTTGCTTTTTTGGGAAGCAGGGGCGGTTTTGTTATAGTTGCGATTTGAAATCGTGTGATGTCTGAACAGGGAACACAGAATATTTCATATTATTGAATACACGTTATAGCAAGAGAAATAAAAATGTCAATAGCGAATTTTGTCGAATTATGAAATTAGAAAAAATTGTAAAATTACACAAAAGGCACTTTAAAATTTTGTTTATTTTTTTGTTTTAAAATAGATTGACAAATAAAAATCAGTATTATACAATAAAAGCAGAAAGAAAAAGAACAATTTGGTATTTTTATAGGACAAACAAGGAGGAATTTATGATGAAAAAAAGAAAAACGTTGTTGGCGCTTTCCATTGTGATTGGGCTGATGGGAATTTGTACAGCTTGTGGGGAAAAGGAAACAGTAGAAGAAGAGTCATCTGCTACTGTAATTGCCGTGGAAGAATGTAGCAGTGGGGATGGAGTAAAAATTACAACCGATTTCACACAAGCTCAACTCTATTACAAGTGTCTGAACACATTGGAAGCATTACGACAACTTTCCGGTTCTGTACGGATTCGGAACGGTGTCAATTCTAACACGATTACACAGGGGACGTTTGCATTTGATTTTACAGCCGACCAGTATCAGGCAGGGGTAAATTATCTGGATGCTGCGGAGGAAACGATTTGTTTGCAGACTAATACCTATTATAACACAGGCGGAACTGTCACTTCTCTTTATGATTATTATGGAGCAAAGGAAAATACTTATACAGTGGATGAAAATGGAGCGACAATGGACGGCGTTACCTTTGCAAATGCTGTAGTTGCAGCGGATGCTTCTGTACAATCCATTGGAGAGAGCAACTTGTATGCAACGTTGGGACAAGATCCAACCAATGCCCATGAGTTGGCTGGTTGTTTTGTTCCACAGGAAATGACATTGGGTTATCTGGAAAATTTTGAAAACTGGGAGATTACTGGTACAACGGAAGTACAGGGTAGAACTTGTGCGATTGTAACAGGCACAGCAGAGCCAGACTATGGCAGTCGATTTGGTGTCACTACATTTGAAATTCTGGTAGATCAGGAAACCGGTATTTGGATGCAGTATGAAGGGTATGATGAAGCGGGCGAAGTGGTGGACTATATTTATACACAAGATATCCAGTTTGGAGAAGAGGCTGCTGCGGTAGAAGCGATTTCTGATACTGTCACACAGGGCTATACCTTTGAAGAAAATGCTGCTTCGATCGTGGCAGAGTAATATTGCTATAGAGAATAGAAAACAAAAACCGCTTGCTTTCCAAAGGCAGGCGGTTTTGTGTTTTATGAATTTATTCTCCATAATAGGAAAATAGCTGGCAGGGAATCATACCATTATAGAGTTTTCGACGTTTGGTTGCTGGTTTGCCGAAGAAGGTTTCAAAATTGGCATCTGGGGAAATAATATAACAGGGATACTGTTTGTTTGCCGGAAATACACTGCCCATGATTTTGTATAGGGATTCGGCTGCCTGTATATCTAACAGTCGTTCTCCGTAAGGTGGATTGCAGACGATAATCTGTTCCGGCACGGCAGTAAAATCAACAATATCACGCTGCATGACCTGAATCCTTGCTTTCACGCCTGCCTTGCGGATATTTTCCTCAGAAAGCCGGATTGCCTCTGGATCACAGTCAAAACCGTATGCCTCAAAGGTTGCATCCCGCCGAATGGCAGCAATGGCTTCTGCTCTGGCATCTGCCCAAACCGTTGCCGGAATGCAGCCCCAGCGTTCTGCTGCAAAGTGGCGGTGCAATCCGGGAGCAATGTGCATGGCTTTGAATGCCGCTTCAATCAATAGCGTGCCGCTGCCGCAGAATGGATCACAAACAACACTGTCCTGTTTCACTCTTGCCAAATCGACAATACCGGCTGCCAGCGTTTCTTTGATGGGGGCAGCATTGGCATTCCGCCGATAGCCACGTTTGTGCAGTCCCACGCCGGAACTGTCCAGATAAATGGTAGCAATATTTTTGCGGATGGAAAATTGAATCTGATGGACTGCACCGCTTTCCGCAAACCAGGAAGTATGATAATGTTGCCGCAGCCGTTCTACAGCTGCTTTTTTCAGAATGGACTGGCAGTCTGGTACACTGTGCAATTTGGAGTCCAGTGCATGCCCTTTGACCGGAAAGGCATCGTCTTTCCCAATCCATTCCTCCAGCGGCAGTTTTTTCATGCCTTGAAATAGTTCTTCAAAGGTATAGGCCGGGAAGCTGCCCAACTGAATTAATACTCGTTCCGCTGTGGATAGACAGAGATTGGCTTTTGCCAGCAGTAGGACATTCCCTCGAAATAAAATTCTGCCATCCTGTACCTGAATTTGTTCTGCTCCCAGTTTTTTCAATTCAAAATGTAAGGTGTGTTCCAGTCCAAAATGACAGGGACAGCACATTTGAAATGTGTTTTGCATGGTGATATTCCTTTCCTGTTTTTTCTAATCTAGAAAAAGAAGCACAGCAGAATTGGTGTGCTTCTTTTGTTTCTTCTGATAAGATTGTTTTATTCAGGGGATTGCCCACTGTCAGGTTCTCCGCCACCAGAATCTCCTCCGCCAGAGTCTCCGCCACCAGAATCACCGCCACTGCTTTGACTGTTGTCACCGCCGCTGGAACTACTGGTGTCTCCACCTCCTTGGCTGCTGCTGTGGTCATCTGGAATGCTGCTGCTGTCACCATTAGACGTGTTATAAGATGGTGTGGTGGATGGGATGGTGTAATTATATCCGGTACATTCATCACACACGGGAGCATTGGTGGATTTCCAGTAACCAATGCCTAGCTTTTTACAGTGGGAACCTGCAATCTTGCCGGACTTTGCACATACATAACCTTCTACGACATCGTCGTTGGTTGGATAATTTGCACCGGTCTGGAGTTTATCTGCATATTCGCCGATGATGTTGTACCAGATTTGATCAGATTCCAGTGTGTCCGGCAGGGACTGCCGTTCTGTGTAACCAATCCAGACACCGCTGACGAAGTCTTCTGTTAATCCGACAAAGGTCAAATCATACCAATTTTCAGTCGTTCCGGTCTTTCCGGCAACGTGTTTATTTTCCAGTTTTGCCTTGTCACCAGTGCCGTTTTCCACGACATTTTGCAGCAGTTTGTTCATGACATAGGCGGTTTCGCTGCTGACTGCCTTTCTTGGGCTGCCGTCATTTTCGTAAATTAAGGTGTCTTCTCCCTGCTTGACCCACTTGATGATATGCGGTTCATAGTGCGTACCGCCGTTTCCATAAGGAATATAGCTGGAAACCAGATTATCCAGTGTGACCCCATAGGTCAGTGCCCCCAGAGAAAGCGGTGCAAGATCGTTGTCTGTCTGATTGTCATTGGAGATGTCATCTAGTTTTAGCCCCAATTTTTCTTTGGCAAAATCAAAGATCGGCTGCGTGCCAATTTGATCACAGATTTTGGCTGGAACGGTATTCAGTGATTTTGCCAATGCGTCATAGGCAAATACAGAATTATGAGAATAGGTGTTGCTATAGTTGACGGGCCAATCCAAGTCATCAATTTTTTTCAGTGGTTCATCTATGAAAGAAGAACCCCAGTGAATGGTATCATTTTCCAGAGCCAGACCATACGTGGTCAATGGTTTAATAGTAGAACCAGGCTGACGGGGTTCCATGGTAGCATAGTTCCAGCAGAGAGATTTCTTTTCTCCGATTGCTCCCACGATTGCCTTGATATTGCCTTCATAGTCCATTGCCACGAATGCAGATTCCGGATAGAGAATTTCCTCTGTTGTATAGTTCCCGTCTCCATCTTCATCCAGATATAGAGCCACCTCTTCTTTATCACCGACTAAGTTGTCCAAATCTTTGTATTTTTCTTCTACATAGGATTGCATATCTAAGTCTACTGTTGTTGCAATCTGATAGCCGCCGGCATTGATACGGGCGATGGCTTCTTTGAGCGTGAGGTTATACGTTTTCTGTAGATAGTCTGCGAACTCATAGATAGCAGTATCTACGACCCAGGAAGTTGCAGCGGCACTGAGATACTCATTTTCCTCTTCCGGATGGAGTTCCTGATATTCTTCAGAGTCTGTGAAAATGAGTTCTTCATTGAGTGCGGTTTGATATTCATCATAGGTAATGGAACCATTGCCATACATTTGCCGCAAAACATATTTTTGCCGTTTTTTATTGGCTTCTTTCCCAGTATTGATAATTTCGCCGGTTGTTTCATCTTCATAGCCAGCGGTGGGATTTAAGCTGTTTGGACTTTTTGGAATGGCAGCCAGCGAAGCAGCTTCTGCAATATCTAGTTCACTGACATCTTTGCCGAAATACGTTTGCGCAGCAAGCTGAACACCATTGACAGGACCGCCAAAGCCGATATAATTCAAATAGTTTTCCAGAATTTCATCCTTGCTGTAATTTTGTTCGAGTTCCATTGCACGGAAAATTTCCCGAATTTTTCTTGCCGGAGATTGTACATCATCGCCAGTGATATTTTTTACCAGCTGCTGTGTGATGGTAGAACCGCCGACATCGGTGTTATAAATATGGATGAACATATTGACAAAAGCATAGAAAGTACGCCGATAATCGACCCCTTCATGGGTGTAAAACCGTTCATCTTCTGCGGAGACGAATGCATCCTTTACATGCTGGGGAATCTGGTCAATCGTTACAGGAATGCGTTCTGTGCGATTATTGACCTTATAGAGACAAATCAATTCGCCGTTTGCATCGTTGGCATAGACATAGGTGTTATTTTTCATTTCCAGTTCTTCGATGGTGACGTTGGACACCTCATCTCGGAAACTCATAACATAGACCGTCATGCCAGTTGCTACAATTGTACCGGTGATGATACAAATTAAGAAAAGAGAAACCAGTGTGGTACAGAGGATGGAGAATGCTTTTCTCAGCATTGGGAAGCGTTTTGGCTTTTCTGCTTGAAGTGCCTCGTTATAATAGGGGTATTCTGGGGTACCCGTTGGTGGTTTATTGCAGAGTGCAGCATCGGTATCATTTTGATAGATGACCAATTCTCTGGGATCTGTTGGGTTGGATTCTGGTGTAGATTTGGGTGTGGTAGAGTTCGGTGGAGTGGTTTTTGCTGTCGCAGATGGTTTGACCGGAACGGGTTTCATAGATTTTTTCTTCTGCGGATGCAGTGGTGCACCGGATGGTCTGGTATGCATCGGTTTTTTGCCGGCAGATGGTTTCTTTGCCATTGACTTGGGCGAATTAGCTGATTTTTGTGTCTTTTTTCTAGATGGAGGTGTTCCAGTATTTTCCACAGCGGGACGGTTCTGGTGGTTGTGGGATTGATCCTTGTCCATTGATGTGCATCCTTTCTATTCTTGATAAAATCACACTGCAAGGCAGCATCCGCTGTTGCAGAAAATATTCCGAAATACAGTCCTGCTATTTTGCAGGAAAGCGAGCAATATTATTTTTATTATACCACAAAGTCTTTGAGATGTTAAGCAGTTTCCGAAAAAAACTGATAAAAATATACACAATGTATAAAGTTTTCTTTTTTGGGAATCCTGTTTCTGTTACTTATCCTAACTGTTTGCAGCAATCCGTATCACCGGAAACGAAAACAGTCAGAAAAAAGAATAGGAGGGAAACCGTATATGACAAAGTATCGGGTAGTATCCATCGTTTTGATGAGTATTTTAATTGCAGCTGTAATTGTCCTATGTGCATTGGCACAGGCGGCACAGAGTCGGAAAGCGGCAGGGCGGCAGGAAGAGACAACGACGCTGCCGCAGGTGGATTATGTATTAGGAGAATATGATGGGTATTTGGCGTTATTTCGAGGAGAACAGGAGCAGCCATATCAGATTTTGGACATGCCGGTGCAGTTGTTATCGGATTATGACCGAGGGCAGATTGCAGAGGGAATCCATGTAGAAACGGAGCAGGAATTGCGGCAGCTGGTAGAAGATTTTGCGTCATAGAAATCTCCAAAGAAAAGGACACATTATGGTAGGAATCAGACAGGGAAAACAGGGTGGACAGTATAACAGAGATGTATTTTTTACAAAAAACGGCACCCTTTTGGATGCCGTCTTTTTATTATGAAAACTTGTTCATGCAAGATTATTGGAAATATGCTACACCGCTTTGGAAAATCTTTTGATCTTTTTCGCCCGGTACGTTGCGGTAAAGATTTGTACCGATTCGTTCGCTGTGTCCCATTTTACCGAATACTCTGCCGTCTGGAGAAGTGATACCCTCAATAGCCATCATGGAAGTGTTCGGATTGTAGTGGATATCCATGGTTGGATTGCCGTCCAAATCTACGTATTGAGTTGCAATCTGTCCATTCTCCGCCAGTTCTGCAATCAATGCCGGCGGTGCCACAAATCGTCCTTCTCCGTGCGAGATCGCAACGGTATGCAGGTCGCCGACTTCACAGCCATACAGCCATGGAGATTTGGTGGATGCCACTCTGGTGGTAACCAGCATGGATTGATGACGGGCAATCGTGTTAAAGGTCAGCGTTGGAGCGTCTTGTTCCATTTCTACAATTTTACCGAATGGTACGAGTCCCAACTTAATGAGTGCTTGGAAGCCGTTGCAGATTCCCAACATCAAACCGTCCCGATTCTGGAGCAGGCTGTGTACAGCATCCATAATTTTCGGATTCCGGAAGAAGGCAGTAATAAACTTACCACTGCCCTCAGGCTCATCACCGCCGCTGAAGCCGCCCGGAATCATAATGATTTGAGCATTTTTAATGCGGTCGGTAAAGGCTTCTACGGATTCTGCAATGGCAGAGGCAGATAAGTTGCGGATGACAAAGACCTCCGCCCGTGCACCGGCACGTTCAAAGATTCTTGCGGTATCATATTCACAGTTTGTCCCGGGGAAAACTGGAATCAAAACGTTTGGACGTGCCGTTTTGATGGTAGAGAATTGCTTTACTTGGTTGTTGTAGGTGTAAATTGGCGGATGTTCATTTGTGGTCTTGATCCGGCAGGGGAAGACCGGTTCTAGCTTCTTTTCCCAGATTTGCAGCAGCTGCGGCAGCTGCATGGTATAATTCGGGCAGACGATAGTGGTTTCTGCTGTTGTCGTACCAATGACAGTTTCGTTTTCTTCTGCTTCGCCGTTCAGTTCAATCAGGAATGCACCACAGCATGGCTGGAAGAGTTCCCGTTCGGTCAGCTGCTTGGTGAAACGGAAACCGATGCAGTTGCCGAAGCACATCTTTGCGATACCCTCTGCTACGCCGCCGAAATCAATTGCCCAGATGGCAGCGGCTCTGTCTGCCTGAATGATGGTCTCCACTTGATCGAAGCAAGCCCGCACGCTGTCGAAGTCCGGCAATCCGTTTTCGAGGTAGGTCGGCTGAATCAGAATGACCTTGCTGTCTGTTTTCTTGAATTCTGTGGAGACGACCTTGTCTGCCTTGGCGGTTGAAACTGCAAAGGAAACGAGCGTTGGCGGTACATCAATCTGTTCAAATGTACCGGACATGGAGTCCTTGCCGCCGATCGCACCGCAAGAGAGTTCCAGTTGTGCTTGGAATGCACCGAGCAGGGCTGCCATGGGTTTGCCCCAGCGTTCTGGATTGTTTTGTGTGCGTTCAAAATATTCTTGGAAAGTCAGCCAGCAGTGATGCCAGCTGCCGCCGGCTGCAACAATTTTTGCTACGGATTCCACAACCGCACACATTGCACCGTGATACGGACTATGTGAACTAATAATTGGGTTATAGCC
>ERZ1673697.3910-NODE-3910-length-10246-cov-4.016681_pt1 | contig 10246 bp, 14 predicted proteins | sample MGYA00580227_ERZ1673697 | MGnify/ENA primary metagenome ERZ1673697 (study PRJEB41218, sample SAMN15661759) | gut metagenome | host: Homo sapiens | place: Canada: London | collected 2015-08-20/2019-03-30 | study: EMG produced TPA metagenomics assembly of...
CACGTGTTTTTCGTGTGACCTTTCTTATTGGCGAGGAGCGATGCGGTGCCCAGGGCTTCTCTATGATTTCAACAGGTCGATCAATGGGTTTTGCGTGGTGGGGAAGAACGTGTCCTTCACATAATCAAGGGGCATTTCACGTCCGATCCATAGGCGTTCACCGATAGCGGCTTGTTGCATGAACATGCCTGATCCGTCGATGACCTTGTTTCCGTTGGCACGCCCCAGTTCTACGAATTGGGTATCACGCGGCACGTACACCACGTCTGCCATGATCAAGTCTTTGTGGAGCATGTCTTGGGACACCAAACAGCCGGGAACTTCAGGTGTGCCTACGCTGGTTGCATTGACGAGCAGTGCGGAATCGTCGATAGAAGCGCGCAATTGCTCTTCGTCTTCCAAATCGTAGAGCACCACCTTGCAGGGGGAGTGGTCCTTAAGACGCTCGATCAGCTCCTCGGCACCAGTGAAGAATTCATCTTTCCTATTGAAGATATCAATCTCGGCTACGCCATCGAGCGCTGCTTGGGTAACGAGCGCAGATCCTGCTCCGCCTGCTCCCATGACCGTGATCTTCTTTCCGCGGATGTCCACGCCATTGAGCACCAGATTGCGCATGAATGCAGCGCCATCGGCGTTGTCGCCAAGGGAGCGTCCGTCCTGGATGACGACGGTGTTCACCGCGCCCATGATTTCGGCAGCTTCAGAGACTTCGTCGAGAAAGGGCAGAACGAAGGTCTTGCAGGGTGTGGTCACGTTATAGCCGAGAAAGCCCATGGCGGCCATGCCGCGCACGGTGTCTTCCAGACGATCGTTGTCTACATCAAAGGCGATATAGGCATAATCGAGCCCAAGATGCTCGAACACAGCGTTGTGAATCTTGGGTGAACCTGAATTTTGTACGGGGCTTCCGATCAGCCCGATCAGTTTCGTTGCTCCGCTGATGCGTCCGGAGTGCTGCATAGCTTTAGCCACCTCAATCATTAGAATTTAGTCGTATATGAAATTTTAGACTAAGTCTATACAGAATAGGCGGCATTTGCGTTAAACCAAAGAAAGCATATCCGTAAGCTTGTGGGCTGCGTCGCGTACGGAGAGTCCATCGATATCAAGCACGATGTCGGCATATTTCTCGTACAGCGGCGTACGTTCTTCGTAGAGATCGAACAGCGAGCCCGTGCCGCTTTTCATGACAACGCCGCGTTCATGCAGACCGCCCAAGCGATTCTTCAATTCATCGTAAGAAACACGCAGATAGACCACGGGACCGAGGGTGGCAAGATGGGTCATGGCGCCATCGGAATAGACTGCCGAACCACCCGTAGCAATAACGCTTCGCTGCGCTTCAAGGGTGCTTAAGACCTCGTTTTCAACCTCGATGAAACCTTCAGGGCCAAGAGCATCGATGATCTTCTGTAAGGTCTTATCGCTCTGGTTCTGGATGAGCAAGTCGGCATCGATGAAGTTGTAGTTCATGATCTTCGCGAGCACGACACCGAGCGTCGATTTTCCTGCGCCAGGCATTCCGATAAGGGTGATGCAGCTTGTCTGATCCATTACGATTCCTTTTATTCGTAGACTGCTGTTGTGTCCGTTCGTATCAACTATAGCACGCAGATAGGTTCAAACGATAAACAGCGGGTAAACAGTGGTGGCCGCGAGATCCGAACTTGCAGGCTGCATGCTGAAAGATGTCGAACGACCGGGTAGTTTGTCATCGGGCGCCGCCTCCGCCACCGAAGCCGCCGCCTCCGCCACCGGAGAATCCGCCGCCGAAGCCGCCGCTGCTTGAGAAGTTGCCCGACGCAGCCGATTGAACCGCTGCAACCGATTGGTTGATCGAGCTTGCGAAGCTGTTGGCGAAGCTTGGCATGCCATTCGTCATCGAGTGGGTCGAGTAGATGTACCACCAGGGCACATAGTAGCTCGAAGCGGCAAGCGTGGCATCTTCCGTGAATAGCTCAGGCACGGTGTCGCGCAGCTCATCGATCACCTCATCAGCGACGCCGAAGAGGTAAGCGTAAACAAGGAATTCACCCCATACCTTAATGTCGAGGACAGGGCGTTCCTTCAGGCGTGAGAAATCCTTCAGCCAACGTTTGAGCGCCTCGCATTTGGCATAAGCGTCGGCACCTTTTTGGGTGCGGCGTTCCATGAAACGGCTGATGATGAGCAAGAAGACCATCGTGATAACACCAGGAATAACCATGAGGAAGTTATCGAAGAGCATCGAGATGAGCATGATGATCACGAATGCTGCGATGCCAACAGCGGTCATGGTGGCGCGCTTCGCCTTGGAATAGGGCTCGAAGTACTGTCCGTTGATCGTACGCGCGGTCACTTCACCCTGCCAATCGGCAAGCTTGTCGCTGAAGGTGGAGGGGTTCTTCTTCGCGTATTCATTGATGGATGAGAGCCATACCGACTCTGCACCTTCGCCGATCGTGTCGAAGAGGAAGTTGAAGGCGAGGCGATCGATCTCCTTGGTGATCTTCGACTCATAGCCAGGTGCTCGTGAGAGATAGTAATCCTCCACTGTTTTGCTACCGAGCAAGCCATCCTTCTCGTAGCTCGCTTTATTGATGAGCACTGCACCGAGGTTCACCAGGTTGAGCAGCGTGACGGTAAGATCGCTGTTCTCAGGCTTGTCGAAGCGCATGATGCGACCGACAACAGCGGGGTGTTCGCCTTTAACAGGAACATCGCGCCAGTATTTTTCGGTGAAGGTAGGTTTGAGCTCCTTGCCATAGCGATTGAACGACCAGAGCGCCCAGATGCAAATTGCAAGGCAGGCAACCACGATCGCGATGAGCGAGACGAGCATGGTGATGCGTTGCTGGTTCGCCTGGTCGGCAAAGGATTGTTCTTCGCTTTTGATGGTATCAAGGCGCGCTATGTCAAAGTGCGCATTCGGGTCTTTTTGGGTGACGCCGCTGAACCATCCTGGATCGCAGGCAACACGGATTTCAGCATAACTGCCGGCGCTCAGATGAGGAACATCGCAGGTGATCTGACCAGTAGTGTCGTCGATCGCGACCGTTGCATCGAGCGGACCATGTCCCCAGGCAGAGATCGTTTCGCCCTTCACGATCTTCTCGCCCGTGGGCACGGGCATGTTCAGGGTAAGCGAGATGTTGTCGGAGTCTTCTGCCCAGCCTTTGCCGACGAACTGCCAGTAGAGTTCGGCGGTGTCGTTATAGATCTGAACCGCATTCAGAACACGATAGTTGAGGGTGACCGTGGCTTCTTCATCGTCGAAGTTGTAGAACACATAAACGGCATCTTCGGCGCCGTCAAATGAATAAGCCGCCTTGCTGGGCCCGCCAGCACTTCGCCAACTTGTTTGGAAAGGAACAGAGGGGAGCGTGGTCGTCTTTCCACCTGCGGTCACCTTGACGCTTTCGATCTCGATTCCTGCTCCGCTGGGAAGATTGTTGAAGTTCCACCAAACTGCCGTGAAGCTGCCATCAAAATCGAACGTGCGGTCTTCGCTCACGGAAAGGTCGCCTGCGCTATCGGCACTCGCTTCGATCTGCACTTCGGGCATCGTGTAGGATTTCGCAAACGCAGCGGTAGGGCTACTGGTGAGGCAGAAGCCAACGCTAAGACAAAATGCCAGAACAAGCACAATGTGCAAAAGATGGTTTCTTTGAAGGTATGAACGGTTTTGCACCGGTGTCCTCCTTGCAAGTTCACCGCTCTGGCGGTATCATTTCAACTTGTCTGCAAAAGTGGAGAGCTGACCGAGAGGCCGAAGGTGCTCGCCTGCTAAGCGAGTATACCCCAAAAGGGTATCTGGGGTTCGAATCCCCAGCTCTCCGCCATACAATAATCACATTTCCCCAGTTCAATAGCCACTTTCTTTCCGATAACGTCGTGTAACGTCTTGTAAAATTGGGAGAGATTGGTCATCCGCTGATCTGCGATTATGGTAATAGTTAACCATGGCTGAATTGTGACATGGACATTTTTGGGAGACGAAAAAAGGTACCCCCAGGGGGTACCTTTCGTCTGTTTTGTCGATCTGAAATCGAGCGAATCAGACCTCTTCGATAAAGGCAGATGCGACATATCCATCCATATCGAGAAGGTGGGTCCATTCCTTGCCGATCTCCTGCGCTACGTGACTCTTGTTGCCGAGCAAGATAGCGATCTCGTTTCCGCTTACCTTCTCAGGCGTGGCGCGAAGATAGAGCTTCTCGCACGTTTGGTGAACTACGATGACAGGGCTGCCATTAGTGGGCGTATCATCCAGCTTGTCAGCTTCAGGAGTGTCGTAGGTCTCTTGGGGTTCCTGAGGCTTGCTGTCAGGAGCGGGATCAGGTTCTCCTTTCGACTCATCGATGGTCGCTGTCTTCAACTCGTCATAGAGAGCTTTAAGCTCAGAGGCAGTAGCATCTGGATCGTACTGAACGCCCATGCTGTCGAGCTTTTCCTCTAGTTGCGCTTTTGAACAAGCCATTTCTTTTCCTTTCTGACAGGTTTTCAGGATCTATCCGTTATAGGCATCGAGCGCGAGCTTGGCTCCCTTGCCATTGTTGATGATCTCCCAGACATCGTTGCCTTGATTTGCGATGAGCCACTGTTGATTCTGCCCGCCATGTGCATCCCAGATGATGATCTTCGCGCCCTGTTTGCACGAGGCGCCACTAACGTCGAGGCGCTTTCCAGGCGCGCATACAGGTTCAAGCTCGATAGGTTGAGTAAATGACTTATCTCCACTCTTGCGGATGATGCGCCACTGCTGGTTCTTGCCGCCATTATCAGGCCACGTGAGCACCTCAGTTCCGCTCTTGTTCGATGCACCCTTAACGTCGAGGACCTCGTTGTATTTTTCATTCTTGAGCACTACAACGTCATCAGAGATCCATTTGACCTTGAAACGCTGCGCAGCTGTTCCGTTAGATGGATAGAGTTCGGTCTTATGACCTGTCTTATTCTGAGCAGCCACGATTTGTCCTTTCAGAGTATTCCAGCGCCCATTGTCAACGTAGTGAGCAGGGCATGACTTGCGACTTGCATCGTAATGACGCACAACGTTGAGCTTACGCCCAAGGATAGAACAGACATGTTGATACAGTTCGTTGAGCGCCTTGATCTGAGCCTCTGTGAACGCACCGCCATTGTTGACCACTTCGACGTTGACCGAGTTGGAATTAGTGATTCCGTACTTGCCTTTGCCGTCACCAACAGCCCAGGTGTAGTAACCGTCAAGAATGTTGTTGTACTCCCAAATGGTGCCGTCTTTGTCGATGAAAAAGTCTGCCGAGGCATTGCGATTTCCGCCAGCGAAATAGATGCAGTTGTTCTTAGCCGAACCGGTGCCGCCAGTGTAATGAATCGCAAGATTCTTGATCGCGCTAAGGCCGCCTGCACGCTTAGAGCGGTTGTAGGTGCCGTGGTAGGTGTGGATTGTAAGAGCCATCCTACTCACCAGACCTGTCTTCACCATCGCGCTCTGCCTCGATCTCGGCAATGGCTGCAGCGATCTCTTCTTCAGTTGCAGTGCCTTTTACGTTGTCGACCGCCCCAATAGCAGCTTCGCGAATCTCTTCGTCGGTAAGTTCTTTAGTCATGATCTTCGACCTCCTGAGCGACAGCGGCAGCCTGGAGTTCTTTCACTGCCTCGTCGTAGCCTGCTTTGGAGTAGTCGGATACTTTGATATGGCTCAAGACGTTCTGCGCTTCTTGCGCTGCCTTGGTGATAGGCTGATTCTTCCACCAGATAAAGCGCACAAGAATCACAACCGCCAGAACGCTTAGGGCGATATTGAGCCATAGGTTAGCGTCAAATTTCCAGCCCATGGTAGCCGCTACACCTGAAGCGATCATGACAATCAGTCGAGCCAGCGAATATGCCGACTCTGCGTTAAGCTCGATGTTCTTCATACTTACTCCTATTTTTCAATCAGGTGGTCATGGATGCGATCGCGAACCTCTGCGAGCTTGTCGACATGATTACCATCCAGTTCGTGGGTTATCAGCTGCATGAGAGCGCGCAATATCAGCTTGTCATCGCCTTCTATCTCGTCGAGCCGTTGCTTGTCGCGCTTTAGACAGTCATCGTAGTATTTATGTTCTTTTGCAAGCGATTCAACGTGTTCTTCAAGCTCTTTGTGAGGCTTGCGTGCTGCGGCGATGATCTTGTACACCCAACTAGCAGCAACACCGATTGCTCCTACAAGACCAGCGAGGTAAAGCAAGTAACCTGCGAACTGAACCAACCATGTCCAAAAATCCATGACCACATCCTTTCTGATTAGATATGGTCGCGCAGGTGTCACTCACGAAATGACGCATAAGAAAAGCCCCTTTTCGGGGCTTTCTCATCGGTGATTATTGAGGTTGCTCTATCAGGGCTTCGACTTCCGCCCTGATGGGTTTTGGTACGTCCTCGATGGTGATCTCCCCTCGGTTGATGCGACGTACATACGCGTTGATGATTGCTTTGCTAGCCATTTTGTACCTCCAGGATCATTTCGTATAGGTCAGTAATTGCTTGGTCGGATTCTGTCTGCATGTTGAGGGTCTGCTCGTAGAGATCGCAGATCGCGGTATCCTGTTCAGCCTGGATGTCAGGAGCTGATTCAATGAAGGCTTCACGCGCTTCTGCTTTGGCAGTTTCGGCCTTCCGTTTCGCGATCTCTGCAAGCTCATCTTGCGTCCATACGTGGTAGCGCAGGATGTCTTCGTAGTCATCGTCATCCCAGGCAAACTTGGTCTTGTTGTCGATCGGGATTGCGTCAGGCTTGATGCGGGTTTCTTGACGCAGCTCTCCGACTTCTAAATCAGGGTCGATGATGACCTGGTCATTCTCGTCATAAATCTTCATTTTCTCTCCTTCAATAATTGGCATTATGTAAAATTCAATAGTGGGTTGTTCATCGCCTTTTATTTCAATAAAACCGTTTTTTCTGTTACGACAGCCGAATCTTTCGAATACAATGTCGCCCTTCCATTTCCTGTGACGGATACAAAATATTCTGTCGTCGTAGGTGCCCCGTGTGGCCCGCGAGAGCTTACTTTTGTGAATGTTTGGTATACAGGAGGGAAAAACTCACTAGGTGTGAAATTCAAAAAAGAGAACACTACTGCAACAACAGCTGCTTTTAATCTCATTGTTGCAGGTAGGTGGAAATAATCTATGTTTTATTATTTCCACCTCCCGATTGCAATCAGGCACACATATACCGCAACATTTGTTTTCGACGAATCTGAAGAAGGGTGTATGCATGGAGGAGCTGTAGTGGATCCATTGTCTATTCCAGATGCCCAGAATTGTTTGTATCCGTCTGAGAAGATCATGGCTACAGTCGTTGGTATGGCAGTAAAAGTGAATGGATAATTGTCTGGCTTAATCTGCGATCCTGTCCAAATGTTATTCCATTGGGATGATGTAGAGATCGTATAGTTCCTTTTGAATGCACAAATAGCCAGTCCAGAGTTGAATTTTACATAATGCCAATTACCGCTCGTTCCGCTGGCGATAACCGGATCAGATGAGTTGGTGCCTGTTCCGCCGTTTGCGATCGGCAGAACGCCTGTGGTGTTACCAAGACCCATAGCGTTACGTGTCGCTTGCAGTGATGTTTGCCCAGTGCCTCCCCTAGACGCAGGGAGCGTGCCAGTAACGCCAGGGCGTGGTGATGCTTGGAACACATTGGCAACTGATGTAGAGCCGAGATTCACCAGCAGAGACGGGTTCGTTGCCATTCCTGTACCACCGAGGAGGATTGAGAGCAGGCCTGCTTCGTTCAGCAGTGGCACTGCGCCAGCGCTGTCCTCGCCTTCTGTCCAAGCATCGTGAGAGACGATCGTGCCATATGAGGCCAGCTCCTCAATAACGCTTTCAAGACTGCGTAAAACAGGAAGCAACAATTCAGGTTCCTTGGGGACCATCCCATTGATCTCTACTCGATAGACTGGCAGATCGTTAGAGATATTGTTCTCTTCCAGGATATCTTGATGGATGTAGGTAGGGTCAATCGCCTTGCCCTCGGTCGGTACGCCCGAAAGTACGACCCAGCTCACGTCTTCGATCCCAGTGTTGGGATCCTTCTCGTAGCGCAAGACGATGAGATCGATGCGGTTATATCCCGTAGTTCCTGAGGGGATACTGATAGTGGTCGGATCGGGGCAAGTGATATGGCGGCCTTGCATGATGACATCGCCTGTACCGATGGATAGTTCATTTGCCGACAAGATCTTAGCCTCGAGCATGTTGCCCGTGTTCAGCACGTAGTCCTCGTCGGTTATGATCCCTGCGTTGAAAAGCGCGGTTTGCTTCGGGGTGATGTGCGGCTTACCGCCGTATCCAGTAACTAGCTGGACTCCCATTGTGCCTCCTTAGGTCGATGAGATTAGTTTCAGCTAAGTGTCACTGCGTCCTGTGTTTTGGTATTCGATAACGATGTTGTCTTCGGAGTCGATGCTTACGATCTTCGACGCAATAGAGGTGATGAGAAGGAGGCCTGTGTCCGGATCATATGAGCCGACGATGTCTCCAATGTCGTATTCGGAGTCATCAAAGAGGTTCATCTCTGATGCGTCGCAAGCTTGTAGCTCAAGGAGCTTCTCCGTGCCGTCTTCTATGAGGGTCTCTCTATCGGCTGATGTGTAATCATATTTAAGAGCACGCTCCATCAAGCCGAATAGGCTTTGCGTCTGTGAGACATTTCCTTTCGCATCCGCGTAGAGATGGACCACGATGCGCTCATCAAGCTCACCTGTTCCAAGGCATACCAGATGATTTACGGGCAAGTAGTTCTTCTGCATGCGCAGAGCCATCTTGTAGGGGTCCATCGTGTCGTATTCGGAATAATCTACGACCGGTTTAGCCCATGCGACGACATGAGCGCCGTCGTACTCGAGCTTGAGTTTTGCGCCATAAGAAGCGAGCATTTTCTTGATTCCTGTATACCCCTCGATGTATCGGTCGAATTGATAATTGCTGATAGATATTCCGCTGTTCTTTTCAGAAGCCTGGAACAGCTCACTGAGATCAAGTCGAACAAAGAGGGAAGAGAGAATGCTGTTTGCCTCTCCTGATACGGTGAGATGGTCTTGCCCTGCATCAGGTTCGATGATCTTCGCATTGAGAAGCCCATGCCACGTAAGCCCATTGTAGAAAAGCGCATTTATGCTGGGATCAGTATCCGAATCGAGTCCGACTACCATCCCGCCGTATTCTGTTCCTTCGATATAGACATATGAGAACGGCTCAAGGCGGATGTTGTCGCTTCGATCGATAGTGACTTGAAAGGTATTGTCCGTCTCTTCATCTCCGCCGTAGTCAAGATCGAGAGATGCGCTTTGAAGGACTCCAATGTCGATATGGTTTTCATCTGTGTAGACTAGGCAGCCCATTTTGGAACACTCCTCTCTTCGTACACGATGAGATCGAAGTCGAACCCATGGTCCCAACCGATGCTCTGATAACCTGCAGGGATCTTCTCGAAGATATAATGGCCGCTTCCACGTCGACCGAGCTTGCGCGCGTTGTAGACGTTCTCCTCGTTGCCGAACTGATCGATGAGCACGATCGTCTTAGCAAGAGAATCGATCTCAAGCCTGTATTGGGCAGGAATGGTTATATCGACCTCGTAGGTATTCCCTGCGATGGTGATGCTCGGGCAATTCGCTTGGCCATAGATGCGAAGGAGGAAATCAGATGGCGTGATCGCATTCGAGACAACATGGTCTACCGCGATCTCGCAGGAGTAGTCGAATGGATAGTCGTAGTTGTAGTCGAGATAGTCGCTTTCGCTGCTCACCCTTTCTTCCGCCCAGCACTTCGTGAGGCTCTCTTCGATCCAATAGGGGGTTTCCGAGAGGATAGTGAGGGATAGCTCTGCGATCTTATCGCTGAACCAGTAATTATCGATATCTCCGCCGATGATGTAACACGACATGGTCTCATTTCCGACACTGAGCCGTCCTGGCTTCTTCTCCGCTACATCAACGTCAGCTAGCTCATAGATGCGGTCTCTTAACGATAGCCCATCTTCTTCTGATTCTGCGAAGATGCCGACCCTGATCTCTAACTCTTTAAGGCCTCTTGAAAATGACACAATGCGACCGTTTCTCGCTGTATAGGCCCAGAGCCAGCTACGCAGATTGTTCGAGAAGTAGTTCAGAGCTGGGTCATCTCCACCGAAAGAGATGCTATCCCCCAGATGGTTTTCGAATGTGATCTCAAGATTCATCTACATCAATCCTTTGCCTACGCGTGCGAGCTCACGCTTGT
>ERZ1673697.3928-NODE-3928-length-10207-cov-12.172675_pt1 | contig 10207 bp, 5 predicted proteins | sample MGYA00580227_ERZ1673697 | MGnify/ENA primary metagenome ERZ1673697 (study PRJEB41218, sample SAMN15661759) | gut metagenome | host: Homo sapiens | place: Canada: London | collected 2015-08-20/2019-03-30 | study: EMG produced TPA metagenomics assembly of...
CCTTGACGGCAAGGACATCACGGAGTTTGCCCGCGGCGACCTCAGAAAAGAATTCGGCATGGTTCTGCAGGACACGTGGCTTTACAGCGGCACCATCATGGAGAACATCCGTTACGGCCGCTTGGACGCGACGGACGAGGAGGTCATTCAGGCGGCAAAAGCGGCGCAGGTTGACCACTTTGTGCGCACATTGCCGGACGGCTACAACACGATCCTCAATGAAGAAGCGACGAATGTCTCGCAGGGACAAAAGCAGCTGCTCACCATCGCCCGCGCGATTTTGTCCGACAGCCGCATCATGATCCTTGACGAAGCGACAAGCTCCGTCGATACGCGCACCGAGCTTTCCATCCAGACTGCGATGGATAACCTGATGCGCGGCCGCACAAGCTTTATCATCGCGCACCGCCTCTCAACAATCCGCAACGCTGATCTCATCCTCTGCATGAAGGACGGCGACATCGTGGAGCAGGGCACGCATGAAGAATTGCTCGCAAAAAACGGCTTCTACGCAAACCTCTACAACAGCCAGTTCGAGCACGCAGAGGAAAGCGCGTAAAACGCCTGTAAAACAAAACGAAGCTGTCTTCTCTGACAAAGAGAGGGCAGCTTTTTTGGTGGTTTTGAAGATTGACAAACGCCTAAAAGGACGGCTACAATAACCGCATAAAGGGGGCGTTTGTATGTTTTTGGATGAACTGAAAAAGAGGAATGTGCCGAGTTTAAAATCGCGCGCGGAGATGCTGGAGCTTTTGCAGCGGGAGGAATACGGCTGCTTGCCGAAGGCGCCGGAATCGTTCGTTTGGGAAGCGGAGCCTGGCATTGCGGATAATTTCTGCGCGGGCAAGGCGACGCTGGAAAAGCTGACGTTTCGGGTTGTGGTAAACGGCAAAGATTTCGCGTTCCCGGTGTATTTGGCTGTGCCGACCGCAGAGGGGCCGCACCCGTTTTTTGTCCACATCAACTTCAGAAGCGATGTGCCGGACCGCTACATGCCGACGGAGGAGCTCATCGACAACGGCTTTGCTGTGCTTTCGTTCGGCTATGAGGATGTGACGCGCGACGACGGCGACTTCACCTCCGGCCTTGCGGGTGTTCTGTATGAAAACGGCAAACGCGCGCCGCATGACGCGGGTAAAATCGCACTGTGGGCGTGGGCGGCGATGCGCTGCATGGATTACGCCGAGCACGACGAGCGGCTGGACTGCGCAAAGTCCGTTGTGTGCGGGCATTCGCGCCTCGGCAAAACGGCACTGCTCACTGCTGCGCTGGATACCCGCTTCGCGTTTGGCTACTCGAACGATTCCGGCTGTGCCGGTGCGGCGCTGTTCCGCGGCAAAAAAGGCGAGCAGCTTGACGATATTTATAGGCAGTTTCCGTTCTGGTTCAGCGAATCGTTCGGGCAGTATGTCGGCAAAACGGACGCGCTGCCGTTTGACCAGCACTACCTGCTCGCGAGCATTGCGCCGCGCTATGTATACGTGGCGTCTGCGGCGGGCGACGACTGGGCAGACCCCGCGTCCGAGCTTTTGAGCTGCTATGCGGCGGCAGCGGGGGACAAGGAGGCGTTTCCCTATGAAGAAACGTCGGAAGACTACGATTTTAACCTTCACGCGGGCCGCATCGGCTATCACCGCCGTCCCGGTCTGCACTATTTCAGCCGCGAGGACTGGAACCGGTTTATTGCGTTTTTTGAAAGCAAAAAGTAAATTAAAAGGGCGGCGTGTTGCCGTCCTTTGGGAGACCCCCTAATTGGGTCTCCCACGAGGGAATAGTCCACTGGACTGTTCCCTCTCCCGTCCTGATTTTTTGGAAGGCAAATAGATTTCGTCGTCTGCGGACGACGACTTAGGGCGCTACCCTAAGAACCCGCGACCTTTTTGAAAAAAGGTCGATCAAAAACTTTTTGCGTCGCTTCTCTATGAAGACGAAAAATGCATACAAAAACGGCGAAATCCTGAACAGGACTCGCCGTTTTCTTATGCTTTACTTTAATTCTTGCGGTTAAAATTGATGAGGCAGCCGGCTTTGACGATCTTCTTTTCGTCTTCCGTCATCGGGGCAATGTAAAGCTCGATCTCCTTTACTTCATCGCCGAGCACATACGCTTTAATGCTCTGCATATCGCCGTCCATGGCGTCCAAAACGTTCGGGACGAGGATATAATCACCGATCTCGAAGGCGGGTTCATTCTTCATCTGGAACGGCAGCATGCCCCAGTTCATCACGTTGGAGCGGTAGCGCTTGGTGGCGTACTCGGAGCAGATATTCGCAAGGCCGCCCAAGACGCGCTGGCAGCTTGCCGCCTGTTCGCGCGCGGAGCCGTCACCGGGCTTCACGCAGTAAATGACACTGCCGATTTCGATTGTCTTTTCATCGACGTCGGGCAGGATGTTTTTCACTTTCCCGAGTGCGTTTTTCAGAGTTTCATCGCTTTGTGCTTCGCCCGCAAGTCTCGCTTTTTCGAGTGCACGGACATCCTTTGCACGCTGCACGTAACCGGGGTCGCGGCGGGAGAGTGTGAACTCCGCAAGCCCCAGTGGGTTGGAGCGGTACGAAGACGTTTCGCCGGACGGGATCAATTCGTCGGTCGTTGTGACCTTATCCATGATCTTCGAGCAGACGCGCAGCAGAATGTTCTGCGCAAGTGCCTCCTGCTCCGGCCAATCCTTGATGTTCGGGCCGTAGATGAGCTTATCCTCCGGCTCTGCCTTGCCGAAGCCGTTGTAAATGCGGGCGCGGTAGGAGGAATCATCGTAGTTGTATTCCGGCACCTCATAGTTGTCCGCGTACTTTTCGGCGGAGGTCAAAATGCCGCCGTTTGCCGCCGTTGCCGCGATAGAACGTGCGTCCATGAGTGCAACGGCGCTCAGTTGGCCTGCGCCCGGCTTGGAGCCTTCGCGGTTCGGGAAGTTGCGTGTGGCGTGGCGGATGCTCAGCGCGTTATTCGCCGGTGTATCACCTGCGCCGAAGCACGGGCCGCAGAAAGCGGTTTTCACGATGGCGCCCGTCGCCATGAGGTCGGAAATGGCGCCCTTTGCGAGCAGGTCCATAAACACCGGCTGTGAGGACGGGTAGACGTCCAGTGTGAATTCGCCCTGACCGCACTGCGCGCCCTTTAAGATGTGCGCTGCCGCCATGACGTTCGTATATGTGCCGCCCGCGCAGCCCGCAATGATGCCCTGCTGCACCTGCAAACCCTTTGGGGTGATCTTATCCGTCAGACTGAATTCGATATCCTTGCCTTCCGTTAAGCGCGCGGCTTCCTTTTCTACTTCGCGCAGGATGTCGCCGAGATTCGCGTTCAGCTCGTCAATCTCAAACGCGTTGCTCGGGTGGAATGGCAGCGCGATCATCGGCTTTACGGTGGAAAGGTCTACATAGACCAAGCCGTCGTAGTATGTCACATCGGCCGGCTTTAACTCGCGGTAATCGTCCGCGCGGCCGTGCTTTGCAAGGTACGCCTTCGTGTCGTCGTCTGTGCACCAGACGGAGGTGAGACATGTGGTCTCGGTCGTCATGACGTCCACGCCGTTGCGGTAATCGGTCGTCATGCTCTGGATGCCAGGGCCGACGAACTCCATGACCTTGTTTTTTACGTAGCCGTTTTTAAACACCGCACCGATGATGGCAAGCGCGATGTCCTGCGGGCCTACGCCCGGGCGCGGCTTGCCGGTGAGGTACACCGCCACAACGCCGGGATACGCGACATCGTACGTGTTTTCGAGCAGCTGCTTGACGAGCTCGCCGCCGCCTTCGCCGATGGCCATGGTGCCGAGCGCACCGTAGCGCGTGTGGGAATCGGAGCCGAGAATCATTTTGCCGCAGCCCGCCATGGCCTCGCGCATGTACTGGTGAATGACCGCCATGTGGGGCGGCACATAAATGCCGCCGTATTTGCGCGCGGCGGAAAGGCCGAACACGTGGTCGTCCTCGTTGATGGTGCCGCCCACGGCGCACAAGCTGTTGTGGCAGTTTGTGAGCACGTAGGGGATGGGGAACTTTTCCATGCCGGAGGCGCGCGCCGTCTGAATGATGCCGACGAACGTGATGTCGTGCGAGGCGAGCGCATCAAATTTTAAGCGCAGGTTCTGCATATCCTCTGCGGTGTTGTGCGCTTTTAAAATGGAATAGGCAATGGTACCCTGTTTTGCCGTGTCTTTTTGATAGGTCTCGGGTGCAGCGGCTTCCGGCACGATCTCTGTGCCGTTCACAAGGTAAACACCGCCGTCATAAAGCTTTACCATATTCATTCACCGAAGCTTCCGAAGGAGCCCGGAAGCGATCCTTTCTTTTAGCATTGCATGGCCGCGCAGAAAATCCTGCGCTTAGTTGCTTTCAGTATAGCATAATAAAGGCGGATTTGCAATTTGCATTTCTGCTTTTTCATTTTGTTCAAAAACGGTTCAGTCTTCCGCGATGACTTTTGCTGCGGCGGAGCCCGAAGCGGTCTTCCAAATGCGGATCATCGTCGGGATGCGGCTTTGCAGTTCCGAAACGTGAGAGATGATACCGACGACGCGCCCGCTTTGGCGGATGCTCTCGAGCGCACGCATGGCGGTATCGAGCGTGTCGGTATCGAGCGAGCCGAAGCCCTCGTCGATGAAAATGGAATCAAGCCGCACCGCACCCGAGTAGCTCTGCACGACGTCCGAAAGCCCGAACGCGAGGGAAAGGGATGCCAAAAACTGCTCGCCGCCCGAAAGTGTCTCTACGGAGCGGCACGTGCCGCTCATGCCGTCCAAAACCTCAATGTCAAGCCCGCCGTAGCCCGCGCCGCTTTTGCCCTGCTTGTGCTGCAAGGCGTAGCGCCCGCGGCTTAAAACGGAGAAAAAGCGGTTTGCGCTCTGGATGGTCTCGTCGAGCATCATGCCGAGCACGTACTGCAAAAGCGGCACGCGCAAGGCGTTGCTGCGGCCGGTCACGTACCCCGCAAGCTTTGCTGCGCGGCTATACTGTACGTCGAGCGCGGCGGCTTCCTCCGTGTATTGCTGCACGGCGGCGGCGCTTTCCGCAATGGTGCGCAGGTCGGAGCCAAAGCGCCCAAGCTGCACGGAAAGCGTCTGCGTTTCGGTGCTTTTTGCGTCCAGCTCCGCTTTGCTTTGCGGGAGGTCCTTTTCCGGCGCTGCGCCGAGGGCATTTTTCGCTTCCTTTGCGGCGAACATCTGCTGTGCGGCAGCTTTTACGGCCTCGTTTGCGGCAGAAAGCGTGTTTTCCGCGGCGTGGAACGCTTCATCAAGCGCTGCGGTCTCCTGCTCGAGCACGCGAATGCGCTTTTGTATTTCGGTCATCTCCGATATGATTTGCGCCGCATCGCGCACGGTGTCCATGGCGCTTAATTGGCGGCGCTTTTCTTCCAAAGCGGCGCGGCAGGCGGCAAGCGCGGCGTTGTGGCGGCTTTCGACCTGCATAAGCGCTTCACGTTCCGCTTTGAGTGTCTCAAGTTTCTTGTGTGCGGCCGGCGCCTGCGCTGCAAGCTTTTGCGCTTCGTTGAGCGCCGTTTGCGCCGCAATGTAGGCCGCGGTGAGCACCTCTTCGCTTTCTGTGATGCTTTTTGCGGCATCGTTTGCGGCGTTTAATTGTGCGAAAGCGACCTCGTGCCGCGCTTTTGCGGCGGCGGCTGTCTGCTCGGCGCGGCTTTGCTCCTGCCGCAGGTCTTCAAGCTTTTTGCGCAGCGCATCAAGTTCTTCTTTTGTCGTCTCGCCCGCGCACGGCACGGCGAGCACGGGGTGGTGCACCGCGCCGCAAACGGGGCAGGGCGTGCCGTCCGTGAGCCCTGTGGCGAGCGCGGCGGCGCTGTTTTGGTTCCATTTGGCTTCTGCCGCCGAGAGCAGCTTATCCTGCCCTACGACGGTCAGACGCGCGGTGCGCGCCGCGTCTTCGGCAGCTCCCCACAATTTTTTGCACTGCGCTTCGGCTTTGGCGGCGTCACTGCGCGTTTTCAACGCGGCAAGCTGTTCGCTTAAGATGGTCTGCGTCTGTAAGAGCGACGCGAGCCGGTCTTTTGCGGCATCGGCCTTTTCGGTGAATGCTTCGCCTACCGCGATGCGCCGCAGCACCTCCGGCAGCTTTTGGCGGTCGTCCTCTGCCTGCTTCTGCACGGCGCGTTCGCGCTCCTCCTCGGCGCGCAGTTCTTTTAAAAGCTGCTCCTTTTGCAGGCTGCGTTCCTGCTCCGCGCGCAGCTGTTCGCTTCGTTTTAAAAGCGTGTCCTTTTCGGCGGTTAGCTTTGTAAGTCCCGCGCGGTTCTGCTCGGCGCGCGTATACTGTGCTTTGGCGGAAGCCGCCCGCGTTTCGGCGGTTTTCAGCTGCGCTTCGGCATCGGTCTCGGCTTTTTGGCACTGCTCAAATTGCAGTGCACGGGTGTATTGCTTTTGTGCGAGCGTCAGTGCTTCTTTCGCGGCGGCGAGCGCTTTTTCGGTTCGTGCGCATTCTGATCGAAGCGCTTCCGTTTGCACGGCGAGCGCCTCGGCGGTCTCCGCGCCATGCTTTTCGAGCAGCGATTTCAGTTTTGTCTCGCACGTTTCGCGCTTTGCGTACAGCTTTTTTTGCCGCTCCGTAAATTTCATCGCGATGCGTTCCCATAGCTCGCAGGAGAAAAGCGTTTTCAAAATGGCTGCTTTTTCGGTAGAATTCGCACGCAGAAGCTGCATGAATTTGCCCTGCGGCAGCACGATGACCTGCGAAAATTGCTCGGCGGTGAGGGAAAGCAGGTTTTCCGCGTAGCCTGTCACATTGCGCGCCGCACCCGAAGCGGCAAGCGCCCAGCCGTCCGCCGTGCGGCGCTTGCACTCGTTTTCTTCCTCGGTGATAAAATCGTCGCTGCCGCGCTTTTTGCGGCGGTACAGCGCGCGGCGGAAGCAATATTCGTCTTCGCCGAGCGCAAAATGATAGACGACCTCGGTGCGGTCGCTGTCCGCAGCGGCAAGACAACGCATATCTTGAAACGTGCGCCGCCCGCCCGTCGATTTATAAAAGAGCGCGATGCTCATGGCGTCGAGAAGCGTCGTTTTGCCGCCGCCCGTCTGTCCGGTGATGAGGAACAGCCCCGCTTCGTTCAGCTTTTCAAAATCGATGACGGTGTGCTCCAGATACGGCCCAAACGCCGAAAGCTCCAAACGGATCGGTCTCACGTTGCATCGCCCTCCAGTTCCTTTAGAATTTCCGCAAGCAGCGCTTCGTCCTCCGGCTGCGCTTCCTCACCGCAGACCTCCTTTAAAAAGCCGCGGAAAAGCTCTGCGCGGCTGCGGCTGTGCAGATCGGCTTCCGCCTGCGTGCCTGCGTGCTGCTTTAAAAACCACGTGCTGCGCACGCCGAGTACATTCGGGTAATAGGGGCGCAGTCGGTCGGCCGGGCGGAAAACAGGCTCGTCGTCGGTGAGCAGAATTTCCACATAGTCTTCATTGGGCGCCGCCTGCCCGTTTTCGAGCAGCGCCGCAAACGTACCCTCTATGCGCTTTACGTCGTGCAGAGGGGTTACGGGGATGCACGTTGTTTCCACCGTGTTGCCGAGCGTAACGAGCGTCATGCTCTTTTTCTGGTGCGCTTCGTCTACGGAATATTTGAGCGGTGAGCCCGCGTAGCGCGCCGTGTCGCCTGCCCTTTGCGCCGCGTGCAGGTGCCCGAGCGCCGCATAGTCAAACGGGGAGAAGACATCCGTCGGCACATCGCCCGCGCCGCCAACGAAAAGGCGGCTTTCGGAATCGGAGGTGGAGGCCCCCGCCGCAAAGCAGTGCGCGACCAAAACGTGCTTTTTCGCGGGGTCAAACGCTTTTTCCATTTTTTCCACCGCCGCGCGCATGCAGGCCCCTGCACCGCGCAGCGTTTCATCGCCTAAAAAATCGCGCATCTGAGCGTTTTCAAAGTACGGCAGCGGGAAAATCTGTATGTTGCCGATCTCGACCGGCGTAAACGCGTCTTTAAGCTCCGTGATGATATGGATGCCGTGCCGCGCAAGCAGGCTTTTGCCCACCGCAATGCGGTCCGGGCTGTCGTGATTGCCGGAAATGATGACGGCGGGGATGCTCCGTTCGCACAGCGCATCGATGAGCTCGTCGAATAAATGAATCGCATCGACCGAGGCAATCTGCCGGTCGTACAGATCGCCCGCAATGAGCAGCGCATCGGGCTTATATTCATCCAGCGCAGGCAAAAGCGACTGCCGCACAAAATGCCGCTGGTCATCCATTAAGCTGCGACCGTACAAAAGCCTGCCGAAGTGCAGGTCTGCAATATGTAAAAGCTGCATAGCGTCTCCTTTTAAATTTTTAATCTGACTTTTTTCTGAATTTGCCGGCGAGCACCTTTTCAGGGGTGCCAAACCGTGCTATAATAATAAAATAGTTAACAGTATTATATCATGTCCGTTGGAGGATAAACAGTGAGAAAACATAAATTTTTATCGATATGCGCAAGCGTTTTGCTGTCGCTTTCCGTTCTGACGACCGGCGTTTTGGCCGATACTGCCGAAAGCACCGCGAGCGAAATTTCCACAGCTTCCGATACCTCGACTTCGGAAACCGACACAACGACAAACACGGTCGTGGCCAAAAGCAGCGAAATGGGCTTCCCGTGCGATAAGCTCACAGACCCGAACAGCGCTTCTATTTATATGGTGAGCCTCGACACCGATACCGTTGTCTATACATATAATCCGGACGAGCGCCGCCCCATGGCTTCCATGACGAAGATCATGACGTATATCGTCACGGCGGAAACGGTCAGCGACCTGCAAAACACGCGCACTACGGTGCCGGAAAGCGTTGCCGAGGAGCTTGAGGGCACGGGCTCGTCTTTGGCGGAAATTCAAACGGGCGAAAGCTTTACCATCTATGAGCTTTTGAACCTGATGATGGTGCCCTCCGGCAATGATGCCGCGCTGACGCTTGCAAAATATGTGGATTCTTTGAATATCACGGCCGACGACCCGCAGTATGACGAAGACGGTGACGGCAAAATGAGCTGTGTGGAGCTGATGAACAAGAAGGCCGCGGAGCTCGGCTGCACGAACACGCATTTTGTGAACCCGCACGGTTTGTACGATGAGAACCACTACACCACCGCGCGCGAGATGGCGACCATTACGGAGTATGCGCTGACAATGCCGTATTTTACGGACGTCACCTCGCAGACGTATTACACGCAGCCGCCGACGAACATGACAAGCGAGGAACGCACCGTCACTACGACGAACCGCATGCTTTTGAGCTACGACGATGAGTATTACACCTATGCCACCGGCGTAAAGACCGGCTCCTTGAATGAATCCGGCTACTGCATTTCCGCCACGGCTACGTATGACGGGTACAGTTACCTTGTCGTTTGCATGGGCAGCCCGTATATCGACAGCGAGGGCAACCATATCGATTATCACGGCGAAATGTACGATGCCGCGACGCTGTTCCGCTGGGCATTTTTGAATATCGAAAACAAAACGCTCGTTACGGACGGCGAGCTTCTCGGCGAGGTGAACCTCAAATACGCGTGGGACAAAGACCGCCTGCAAGTGCTGGCGCAGGGCAATCTCACCGCAACACTGCCGAGCAGTTTGGAAAGCGGCGCCATCACCACAAAGCTCGATCTGCCCGAAAGCGTGAAAGCGCCCATCAAAAAGGGCGATTACGTCGGTACCGCCACGTTCTATTATAACGGCGCGGAGCTTTCCACCGTTGCGCTCGTCGCCGCGGAAAGCGTGGAGCGCAGCGAGATCGTGCAGGTTTTGCAGCAGGGGCAGGAGGTGCTCACCTCCACGTGGTTTATCGTTACGGCCATCATTTTGCTGGTCTTGGCTGCCGCGTATGCTATCCTTGCCATCCTGATGAACCGTAAAAACAAAAAAGTCCGCCGCGTAAAGAAGTACAGAGATTTATAAGTACAGAACAAAACCCCGATCCGTTTCATGTGCGGAATCGGGGTTTTAATGTTCACAGAGCGAACAATTCACTTGCCGTAAAGCGAATTTCACCATAATCTCCCTACGTTCTCACCTGCCAGCTCGGTCGGAGTTGGGCAGTCGCCATCGGTTTGTTTTTAGTGAAATATTTTGCTGACGCAAAATGTGAAATAACGCTTCGCACACAAGTGTGCTGTGCATTGTGATATATTGCGTCTTCGCCGCAATATGAAATGAAATAAATCTCCTCACGCCCGCAGGCATTTCACAACAACCGAAGATTGTTCTTTTACGTGCGAAGCACATTTCACAAATCTC
>ERZ1673697.3929-NODE-3929-length-10206-cov-4.326864_pt1 | contig 10206 bp, 10 predicted proteins | sample MGYA00580227_ERZ1673697 | MGnify/ENA primary metagenome ERZ1673697 (study PRJEB41218, sample SAMN15661759) | gut metagenome | host: Homo sapiens | place: Canada: London | collected 2015-08-20/2019-03-30 | study: EMG produced TPA metagenomics assembly of...
CCTTCCCTTTCTCCATTTTGGCAGGTTAAGCCTGTTCTTTGGCGAGCTTCAGCGCTTTTGCCAGTTGATCCGGGCAGGAAGTGGGCTTGAAGCCACAGGTGATTCCTTCCATGCGCTGAATTGCGTCGTCTACCTTCATGCCTTTTACAAGCTGGGAGATTCCCATTGTATTTCCGGCACATCCGCCGACAAATTCCACTGATTTTATAACATCGCCGTCCAGTTCTACATTGATTAACTGAGAACAGACGCCCTGGGGTCTGTATACCATATGATAAGCCTCCTTGATTTTTTATAAGATGTTCAGGGTTACTATTCACAGTCGATTTGGAATCCAATATGGATTCGTCGTGCTTGCACGTAAGAAGATATATTGGATTCCAAATCAGGACTGTGGGGCAGTCACCCCACCCACATAAGCAGTCTTAGCTCCTTTAGGAGCGGGACTTGAGTATCGAAGATGCGACGAGTGCGCATGCTGGTGGGGTGCTGTGAATTGTAACTGTTCAGGAGCATTATAACAGATGACGGAGGAAAAAGCTAGCTTTCAAAAGAAGAAGCTGATACAATAGATATCAGTTCAGACGATGGAGGATGTGGAAGATGATAATTGGCATTATTGGAGCAATGGAGGAAGAAGTTGCAGTTTTAAAGGAAGAGATGAATGTTCAGGAGGTTGTGAAAGCAGCGTCTATGGATTTTTACAAAGGCGTGCTGTGCGGAAGAGATGTGGTGGTGGTAAGAAGTGGCGTAGGCAAGGTGAATGCCGCAATCTGCGCCCAGATTTTGGTGGACAGGTTCGGCGTGGAGATATTGATTAATACGGGAATCGCGGGTTCTCTGGATGCGCAGATTGATATTGGGGATATCGTGATTTCTACGGATTCTCTGCATCACGATATGGACGCCACTTTATTTGGTGATCCACTGGGGCAGGTGCCGAGAATGGATACTCTGGCATTCCCGGCAGATCAGCGGCTTGTGGAGCTGGCGGTGCTGGCGAATCAAGAAGCGAATCCGGATATCCATACGTTTACGGGAAGGGTAGTCAGCGGTGATCAGTTTATCTCATCTGCAGAGGTAAAGGACAGGCTTGTGAAGCAGTTCCATGCAAAATGTACGGAGATGGAAGGGGCAGGGATAGCTCATGCCGCCTATCTGAATAAAATTTCGTACGTCATTATTCGCGCGATTTCCGACAAAGCAGATAATAGTGCTACTATGGATTATCCGGTGTTTGAAAGGCAGGCAATCGCCCACAGCGTAAGGCTTGTGAAGAATCTGCTGCCAAGGATTTAAAGGATGAAAGAAACCGCAGAAGAAGCGGTGAATCGACAGCAATCCCGGCTTTCGACGGCAAAGTGTAGGTTTCGGGGATTGAACCGCACAATTTGGCGAACGGTTTTTCTACCCTCTTTCTGAGATTCAGGTATAATCGGAATCAAGAAGGAGGGTTTTACTATGTTAAAAGCGATTTTGGACAGGCATGTACTATTGATACTTATGGGAGTGTTCGCGGTTCTGGGGATTGTGAGCAAGTGCATTGCCGGCATTACACTAAAGAGGCTTGTACGGGCGGCGGGCAGTATGAACAAAAGTGCACATCCATTGATCCGGCTGGTGCGCGCCAAGTATGAACATGCATGTATGCTTAACGACAAAGTACAGAATGTGGGAGTATTTGTGGATAAGTATTTATACGAGTATAAGATCCTGGGGCTGCGCCTCTACCGGTGGAGACGGATGGAGAATGTGATGGCGGGATTGTGTCTGATTACCGGGGCAGTGGCGGCGTTCCTTACATACAGCGTTTACGGGATGTCGGACGCTGTGCTGAAGATGGGGGCCGGCGGAGCGGCTCTTGCAATACTGCTTTATCTCTTCCATTTGACGTCTGACGAAAATTATATGCTGGAGGCAGTGAAGACTTATATGGTGGATTATCTGGAAAATGTCTGTGCACGCCGTTATGAAAAGAACCAGCAGAAAGAAAAGAAGGAAATAAAAGGATTGGCAGTGCGGGAAGAGCCGGAGAATGCGGCAGAAGACAGAGCGCTGGCGGCGAAGGTGGAGAAGCTTGGAACTGCCGGAATAGAGGAAGAAGTTCAGAAGTTACAAAAATCGGAGCCGAAAAAGGAAGAGGGGGCGGATGATGCTTCCGGGACAACGAAAAAAGAGATTCCGGCGGAAGTTCCACTGGAGATTCCGGAGCCGGGACAAGATCTGGAGAGGCTTCCGAAACCGGAAATATCAGCTGCATCGTCTAAAAAATCCAGGGAGGAGAAAAAGGAGCAGAAGCAGGTTTCGAAGGAAGTGCTGATCAGGGAGATATTAGAAGAGTTTTTAGCTTGATAAAAGCGTGGTAAACTGATAAAATAAGGATAGTGTATTTATAGAAACATAAGAGGGAAAGAAGGTATTGCGATGGCAAATAAAGTAACATTTGATTACGCAAAAGCAACAACATTTATTCATGACCATGAAGTGGAATCTATGAAAGGAATCGCAGAGGCGGCGAAGGAGGTTCTGGTCAGCAAGTCAGGCGCGGGCAATGATTTCCTGGGATGGATCGATCTCCCGGTAGATTATGATAAAGAAGAATTTGCACGTATCCAGAAGGCAGCCGCGAAGATTCAGAGCGATTCAGAGGTTCTGGTTGTAATTGGAATCGGTGGTTCTTATCTGGGGGCAAGAGCTGCGATCGAATTCTTGCGCCATAATTTCTACAACATGGTTTCTAAAGAAGTGCGTAAGACTCCTGAGATATATTATGCAGGAAACAGTATCAGCAGCACATATTTAAAGCATCTGATCGATGTGATTGGCGACAGGGATTTCTCTGTGAACATCATTTCCAAATCAGGTACGACAACAGAGCCTGCTATCGCATTCCGTATTTTTAAGGAAATGCTGGAGAAGAAATACGGTAAGGAAGAAGCTGCGAAGAGGATTTACGCAACTACAGATAAGGCAAGGGGAGCGCTTAAGAATCTGGCGACAGAAGAAGGGTACGAATCCTTCGTGGTGCCGGATGATATTGGCGGACGTTTCTCCGTACTGACGGCGGTAGGACTGCTTCCGATTGCTGTGAGCGGGGCAGATATTGAGAAGTTGATGGAAGGTGCTGCAGCGGGAAGAGAGATGGCGCTGAACCTGCCGTTTGAGGAAAATGATGCAATGCAGTATGCTGCTATCCGTAATATTCTCCACAGAAAAGGGAAAGCAGTGGAGGTTCTTGCCAATTATGAGCCAAGTCTCCATTATGTATCTGAGTGGTGGAAACAGCTCTACGGTGAGAGCGAAGGCAAGGACAATAAGGGAATCTTCCCGGCGGCGGTAGACCTTACGACAGACCTGCACTCCATGGGCCAGTTCATCCAGGACGGAAGCCGCATTATGTTTGAAACGGTTATGAATGTAGAAGAGTCCACAGAGGAGATTATTATTAATGAAGAACCGGTGGATCTGGACGGCCTGAATTATCTGGCAGGAAAGAATGTGGATTTTGTAAATAAGAGTGCGATGAACGGAACGATTCTTGCCCACACAGATGGAAATGTGCCGAACCTGCTTATTAATATTCCGGCGCAGAATGAGTTTTATCTGGGAGAGTTATTCTACTTCTTTGAATTTGCATGTGGTGTAAGCGGCTATATTTCAGGAGTGAATCCGTTCAATCAGCCAGGTGTAGAAAGCTACAAGAAGAATATGTTCGCGCTTCTCGGTAAGCCGGGATTCGAGGAAGAACGGGAAAAATTACTGAAGAGATTATAAGGACCGGAAGGTATGACATTATATCAGAGACTGAATGAGTACAGTGAATCGGACTATTACGGATTCCATATGCCGGGACATAAGAGAAACCGGAATCTTATGGGCAATGAATTACCGTACAGCATTGATATTACAGAGATTGAAGGATTTGACGATCTGCATCATGCGGCGAATGTGCTGAAAGAGGCGCAGGAGAGAGCCGCCAGAGTGTATGGAGCGCAGGAGAGCCATTTTCTTATCAATGGAAGTACGGCAGGAATATTGAGTGCGGTTCTTGGAAATACACAGAGGGGGGATGCGGTGCTTGTGGCAAGGAACTGCCACAAGTCCGTGTACCACGGGATTTATTTGAATGACTTGAAGCCGTACTATCTGTACCCGGAGTTCAGGCAGGATATTGAATTAAACACAGGAATTTCCGTAAGCGCAGTGAAAACTGCGCTTAAAGAGCATTCAGAGATTCGAGCGGTTATTATCGTATCCCCTACCTATGACGGCGTTCTGTCGGATGTCCGGGGAATTGCACAGGCAGTTCACGAGAAAGGGATTCCGCTGATTGTGGATGAGGCTCACGGCGCCCACTTCGGATTTCATCCGTATTTCCCGGAAAATGCGCTCGCGAAGGGAGCCGATGTGGTAATACACAGCGTCCATAAGACACTTCCTGCCCTGACCCAGTCGGCGCTGCTCCATATGCAGGGTTCTTATGCGAACCGCAGAAAAGTGCGTAAATATCTGGATATGTTGCAATCCAGCAGTCCATCCTATATACTGATGGCAGGGATTGATGCTTGTATGGATATGCTGGAGAACCGCAGAGAGGAAGTATTTGACCCTTATGTGGACAGGTTGAAAGCGCTGCGGGAATCTCTGAGGGAGCTAAAAGCACTGCGGCTGATCGAAACGGAGGGGGAGACTTACGACCCGTCTAAATTGCTGATTTCTGCAGGGGATACGGGACTTAGCGGCAGGCAGCTTTACAGGAAATTGTTGGAAGAGTATCATCTTCAGATGGAGATGGCGGCAGGCAGCTACGTGCTTGCCATGACGGCAGTAGGGGATACAAAAGAAGGATTTGACAGGCTGAGAGATGCTTTGTTTGCCATTGACGCTCAGGTTTTGGAGGGAAGATGGAAGGATATGCCGATAAGGAAGCGCGTATGCGGGAGACTTCCGGCGGCGGAGATGGTCTATACCAGCTATGAATTGGAGGCGCTTTTGGAAAATGCAAAGGCGCACGGTGTGCAGTTTGTTCCGTGGCAGAAAGCGGCGGGATATATTTCCACGGAGTATGCATATCTTTATCCGCCGGGGATTCCGTTGATTGTCCCGGGCGAACGGATTACAGAAGAAATTGCAGATATGTGTGCCGCTTATCATACTCTTGGATTTACCATTGAGGGATTAAAAGGAGAAGAAGGATACATTGAGGTTTTAGAAAATGGGTAGAATATATTATATCATGGGAAAAAGTTCGGCGGGGAAGGATACCTTGTTTCGGGAGATCAGGCACCGTCTGCCGGAGCTTCGGACCGTAATCCCTTATACGACCCGCCCGATCCGTGAGGGCGAAGAGAACGGAAGAGAGTATCATTTTGTAGAAGAAAGCCGTCTGGCAGAGCTTGAGGCGGCAGGCAGAGTGATTGAGATGCGCGCCTATCATACGGTGCACGGTGTCTGGAAATATTTTACGGTGGATGATGGGCAGATTGATGTCCGGACTGCGGATTATCTGATGATAGGAACGCTGGAGTCCTATGAGAAAATGAGAGAATATTACGGCGCGGAATTTTTGGCGCCGATTTATATAGAGGTGGAAGCCGGAGAGCGGCTGTCCCGGGCGCTTGGGAGGGAGCGGATGCAGAAGTCGCCCAAGTACGGGGAGATGTGCAGAAGATTTCTTGCGGATGAGAAAGATTTTGCAGAAGAAAATCTGTACCGCCTGGGAATCACAAGAAGATTTATAAATGATGACAAAGAACAATGCTTAGAAGAGATTATCGAGGTAATACACAATGGGAAGCTTTAAAGACGTGGTAGGACACAAAGACATAATTAATTATATAAGGAATGCAGTCAGTGAAGATAAGGTCTCACATGCTTATATCCTGAATGGCGAGCGGGGTTCCGGCAAGAAGATGCTGGCAAATCTTTTCGCTTCGACGCTTCAGTGTGAGAAGGGCGGACCTGACCCGTGCAATGAATGTCATTCCTGTAAGCAGGCAGAGAGTGGCAACCATCCGGATATTATCCATGTAACCCACGAAAAGCCGAATACAATTAGTGTGGAAGATGTCAGGACGCAGGTCAATAATGATATTATGATTAAGCCCTATCAGGGGCCTTATAAGATTTATATTATCAGTGAGGCGGATCTGATGACGCCCCAGGCACAGAACGCCCTCCTTAAAACGATTGAAGAACCGCCGGAGTACGCGGTGATTTTCCTGCTGACGGAGAATGCCCAGATGCTGCTTCCTACCATTACTTCCAGGTGTGTGATGCTGAAGCTGCGCAATATTAAGGATACGCTGATTAAGAAGTATCTGATGGAGACTGTAAAAGTGCCGGATTATAAGGCGGACATGTGTACCGCATTTGCCCAGGGAAATATGGGACGGGCAATTATGCTGGCAAATTCGGAGCATTTTAATGAAATCCGTGAGGAAGCCGTGCAGCTTCTGAAATATATCGATGAGATGGATCTGAATGAGGTTGTGAAGGCGATTAAACGGATTAGCGCATATAAATTGGAGATTAACGATTATCTGGATATTATTATGATATGGTATCGGGATGTACTTATTTATAAGGCGACACAGGATGTTACAAAGGTAGTTTTTAAAGATCAGCTGTCCTGCATTAAGGCAAGGGCAAGGAAGAGCTCTTATGAAGGGATCGAGAAAATTTTAGAAAGTCTTGAGAAAGCGAAGAGCAGACTGAAGGCAAATGTTAATTTTGATTTGGTAATGGAGCTTTTGCTGCTGACGATAAAGGAGAATTAGAAATATGACAGAGGTAATAGGAGTAAGATTCCGTCCCGCGGGCAAGATATATTTTTTTTCACCGGGGAAGTTAAAAATCGGGACGGGCGACCATGTGATTGTAGAGACTGCCAGGGGCGTGGAGTATGGAACTGTGGTGACAGGACCTAAGATGGTGGAAGACGACAAGATTATGCAGCCGTTGAAGCCGGTTATCCGTATTGCGACACCTGAAGATGTGAAGAAGGAAGCGAAGAACAAGTCGAAAGAGAAGGAAGCGTTTGAAATCTGCCTGGAGAAAATACGTAAGCATGGGCTGGAAATGAAGCTGATTGATGCAGAGTATACTTTTGATAATAATAAGGTATTGTTTTATTTTACTGCAGATGGGCGGATTGATTTCCGGGAACTGGTAAAAGATCTGGCAAGCGTGTTCCGCACAAGAATTGAGCTGCGCCAGATCGGCGTGCGGGATGAGACAAAAATCAGAGGCGGCATCGGCATCTGCGGGCGTCCGCTGTGCTGCCATACGTATCTGACAGAATTTGCCCCGGTATCGATTAAGATGGCAAAGGAGCAGAATATGTCCCTGAACCCTACAAAAATATCGGGTGTGTGCGGAAGATTGATGTGTTGTCTGACTAACGAAGAAGAGACTTATGAAGAGCTGAACAGTCGTCTGCCGTCTATAGGCGACAGTGTGACGACGCCGGAGAAACTTCATGGAGACGTGCAGTCAGTGAATGTCCTGCGCCAGCTTGTGAAGGTAATTGTTACGCTGGATAATGACGAGAAGGAAATCCGGGAGTACAAAGTGAGTGAGCTGCGGTTTAAGCCCCGCAGGAAGAAGAAGGATATCCGGCTGTCAAAAGAAGAATTCCAGGAGCTTAAAGCGCTGGAGGAAAAGAATGGAGCGTCCAGATTAGATGATGAATAGGTTAAAGGAAGGCGAACGGCTGGATGACCTGCAGGTGAAAGGCTATGAAATCATTCAGCATCCGGGACGTTTCTGCTTTGGGATGGATGCGGTGCTGCTGTCATCATTTGCAAAGGTGAAGAGAAGGGAGCGGGCGCTTGATCTTGGATGCGGGACAGGGATTCTGCCTATATTACTGGAGGCGAAGAATGAAGGCAGCTATTATGCCGGGTTGGAGATTCAGGAAGAAAGCGCGGACATGGCGCGGCGGAGCATTTGCCATAATCGACTGGAAAATAAGATTGAGATTATAACGGGGGATATTAAAGAGGCGGCTAAAATTTTCGGTGCGGCCTCTTTTGAGGTTATTACTTCCAATCCGCCCTATATGATTGAAGAACACGGATTGAAAAATGAGATGGATACGCAATATATTGCAAGGCATGAGGTGCTTTGTACGCTGGAGGACATTCTGCGGGAGAGTGCAAAGATTCTGAAGCCAAAGGGCAGGTTTTATATGGTGCACCGCCCTTTTCGCCTGGCGGAAATTCTGGCGGGTATGAATCGGCATGGAATAGAACCTAAACGGATGCGCCTGGTATATCCTTATGTGGATAAAGAGCCGAATATGGTGCTGGTAGAGGGAATGAGAGGAGCCAGGCCGCGGATGACGGTGGAGCCGCCGCTGGTTGTGTATGAGAAGGATGGAAGTTACACGCGGGAGCTGCTTCGTATGTATGGGAGGAATTTATAATGGCAGGAACATTGTATTTATGCGCGACGCCTATTGGCAATCTGGAAGATATGACGCTGCGGGCCATACGGATTTTGCGGGAAGCAGATTTGATTGCAGCAGAGGATACCCGCAACAGCATTAAGCTTTTGAATCATTTTGAAATCAAAACTCCTATGACCAGCTATCATGAGTATAATAAGATAGAGAAAGGGCGTAAGCTGGTGGAACGGCTTTTATCCGGTGAGAATATTGCTCTGATTACCGATGCGGGGATGCCCGGGATTTCTGATCCGGGAGAAGAACTGGTGAAAATGTGTTATGATGCAGGGGTGGCGGTTACGGCGGTTCCGGGGGCGTCGGCATGTATTACGGCGCTGGTCCTTTCCGGGTTGTCCACAAGGAGATTTGCATTTGAAGCATTTCTCCCGGCTGAGAAAAAAGAACGAAAAAGCATATTGACGGAGCTTAAGGATGAGACAAGGACTATGATTATTTACGAAGCTCCGCATCGGCTTTTAAGGACGCTGGAGGAACTGTATGAGACGATGGGGGAACGGAAGATTACCGTATGCAGGGAGCTTACTAAGAGACATGAGACTGCATTTACCACAACATTAAAAGAAGCTTGCAGTTACTACCGTGCACAGGAGCCTAAGGGCGAATGTGTGCTTGTGATCGAGGGAAAGAGCAGACAGGAGCTTAAAGAAGAGGCGCAGGCAAGGTGGGACGATATGTCTGTCAAAGAGCATATGAAATATTACGAAAGCCAGGGCATCGAGCGGAAAGAGGCGATGAAGCTGGTGGCGAAGGACCGGGGCGCAGGCAAGAGGGATATCTATAAAGCGCTGCTTGAACAGCGGGAGGAAGAGTGAAATGGCAAGTGTATCACTAAGGCATATTAATAAGGTTTATCCAAATGGATTTGAAGCGGTGAAGGATTTTAACCTTGAGATTGAAGAGAAAGAATTTATCGTATTTGTAGGGCCGTCAGGCTGTGGGAAATCCACGACTCTTCGTATGATTGCCGGACTGGAGGATATTTCTTCCGGTGAGCTTAGAATTGGGGGCAAGGTGGTAAATGATACGGAGCCAAAGGATAGGGATATCGCGATGATTTTTCAGAATTATGCTCTGTATCAGCGCATGACGGTATATGAAAATATGGCATTCGGACTGAAGTTAAGGAAGACACCCAGAGATGAAATTGACAGGATGGTTCGCGAAGCGGCAAAAATCCTGGAACTGGAAGCCTTGTTGGATCGCAGACCCAAAGCACTCTCTGACGGACAAAAACTGCGTGTTGCTATGGGACGGGCTATTGTCTGTGGACCGAAGGTCTTTTTGATAGGGGAGCCACCCTCAAATTTGGATGCGAAGCTTCGGCGGCAGATGCGTTTTGAACTTTTCAGGCTGCATCAGAGATTGGGAATGACAGTTATTTATGTAACAAATGATCCGGTAGAGGCTATGATGCTTGGGACAAGGGTTGTGGTTATGAATGGCGGTGTCCTGCAGCAGGCAGATACGCCGCAAATGCTGTGTGATTATCCCCGTAATCTGTTTGTGGCTGGTTTTGTCGGTTCGCCGCAGATGAATTTTGTGGATGCAGCATGTAAGGCTGCCGGCGGCAAATTGTATCTTACGGCAGGCTCTCTGGAACTTGAGATTCCGGTGGAGCAGGTAAAGAAGTTTACTGACGGCGGTTATGTTGGGAAAACGGTGGTGCTGGGAGTTCGCGGGGAGGATGCCGGCGCTACTTTGAAGGCGCTTACACAATCCCCGGAGGCTATGAAGAA
>ERZ1673697.3930-NODE-3930-length-10205-cov-4.024631_pt1 | contig 10205 bp, 10 predicted proteins | sample MGYA00580227_ERZ1673697 | MGnify/ENA primary metagenome ERZ1673697 (study PRJEB41218, sample SAMN15661759) | gut metagenome | host: Homo sapiens | place: Canada: London | collected 2015-08-20/2019-03-30 | study: EMG produced TPA metagenomics assembly of...
TTGCTGAAAAAGAATGCGGGCGATAAATCAGTTTTATTTCCCACTATGTGAGAAGATGTCAGCAACACTGACAAAGTTACAGGTTCATCATGAAACGAAGTGCAGCACGAAAACCAACATAAAAGCCAACCTTTGCAGATTCCGACCAGATATCACCGACTGTGGTAAAAATATCAGGCTGTGTGGAATTACCAGACGTGGATTCTGCTAAATTAGAAAGTGCTTTCCACTTGCTTTCAATCTCACGATTGAGCAGTTTATCAGAACTGTATCCTATTTCCGCTTGATAGTATTTTTCAATTACCTCATTCATGTTCTAAAATTCCTTTCTATCACACTTGACAAAAAGGCTGATCCAATGATATAATAGATTTCAGACAAGACTTTTTGTCTTGGGCTTGATAACGGTATCGCTTTTCTTTCTACGGAGTAGCGGTACTGTTATTTTTTTAACTTCTTATAGACTTCCCGTATCCCCTCACGAATAATATCCGCTTTACTTTTACCAGTCACTTTCGCACAATATTCTAGGATTTTTACATCTTCGTCCGACATTCTTATTCTAGTTTCGTGCTTCTTGGGGTCTGACGTAGGTCTACCTGTTCTTGGAGACATGATTTCACCTCTTTTCTATGTCACCATAATTATTATAACATGTGGTGACACAAAAGCCAATCCCGATTTAAAATGAAGTTGCACAAAAATCATAGCAATATTTTGTATAAATTGCTTCCTTTCTGCACTTATGTTCGTACAATCAAAAATGGGAATCTTTTCTTGCATTGACTGAAAAAATATGGTATACTGATAAAAACGACAGAAAAATAGATATCTGCCTTCCTTTCAACATACAAAAGGGGATGATACAGATGGACTTATTTGACAATGCACTCTTTCAAGTTCTTGTGGTACATACACTGATTCCCTGTTTTTGTACCACAGAGCTCATTGAGTGTACGGCCGCCCTGATTTATCCAAAACGAAACCGTCACGATTTGATTCTGGTGTTTCTGGTGAATCTGGCAACCAATCCGGCTGCGGTATTTTTAAATTTTATGCTTCCTTTCCGGATTTGGCATCCGGTACTTTGGGTTGTTTTTCTGGAGGGCGTGATTTGGCTTGTGGAGGCAGGCATCTATCGATGTTGTTTATATCAAAAAAGAAATCCGTTTCTGTTTTCGTTTGTGCTAAATGCAGCATCGTATGGAATCGGATGGCTGATTTAAAATTTTTGAGGAGAATGATTGGGTATGAGACAAGTGCGAAAAATATTTTCAGGGGGAATCCTTTCTCTGATGCTGCTGTTAGGAATACTGTTCACAATCAGCACCGTCAGCATGGTACAGCCAATCCAAACTGCTGCCAATGACTTGACTGGACATTTGCCGGCAACAGGGGAAGTCAATGGCAGCGGCGTTTATGGGTATACAACAAACTATGTCTGTTATGGCGGTGCAATGGAAACCCAGCACAAAGTAGAAGATGGCTGGCATATTACGCTGAAAAATGCTTATAATTCCCACGGCGTACAATGGTTTGAATGTTGGGATACCGATGACGGAGACTATTATGGCTGGATTGACTGGAAGTATATTACCGTCTATTCTTCCACACCCGATCCTGAACCGCAGCAGCCAATTGCGGATATTTACAGTATCAGCAACCGCCGGGGAGAAGTGGACGGCAGCGGCGTTTACGGCTATACAACCAATTATGTTGCCTACGGCGGCTCGAAACAGACACAGCATAAAGTAGAAGATACTTGGCACATTACTGCTAAAAATAAATGCACATCCTATGGTTTAACATGGTATGAATGCTGGGATACCGATGACGGCGATTATTACGGCTGGATTGATGCAAGATACCTTTCTTTCTATGATGAAGCACCAAAGCAGACAGAAGCTCCGATAAAAACAGTCATAATCGAAAAGACCGTGCTTGTAACAGAAGCCCCGAAGCCAGTGGAAACTGTGATCGTAGAAAAAACCGTTCTCGTGACAGAGAGTCCAACCGAAACGATACTGGCAGCCAATGCAGAAACTATGAATCCTACAACAGATACCACTATAAAAGAGGAAAACCATGAAGAATTGATATTGGAGGAAAATAATAATCATTCCAGTAACAATACTGATAGTATCCTAATTATTGTGCTGATCGCTGGTATCATCTTACTCTTGATTGCAATTGCGATCTTATTGATGATTCTGTATACGAAAAAAATAAAGTCTGCTTCTACACTGACCGGTGCAGTAAAAACAAACGCAGCAATAAAAAATCCACCGTCAAACGGAACCATAGCAATGTATTGTACCAATTGCGGTGCACCAAGAAGCCATCCAGATGATGTATACTGTGAAAACTGCGGTTCACCCTATCAGGATGAAACATAAAATCTATTCCAAAAAAAAAGACGAATGCCGATGCAGCATGGGCATTCGTCTTTTGATTTCTTTGTTGAAAGTGGAAAGAATACTTTACTTTTTGAAAAAAGTGTGCTATACTAATTTCATGTGTAAATCATCATGGAAAGGAATGAAACTATGAGCCTCGTTTATGCAATTGCAAACCAGAAGGGCGGTGTTGGCAAAACAACTACGGTCGTCAATCTTGCTGCCTACTTTGGTGCTCGTGGGAAACAGGTCTTATGCGTTGACATTGATCCGCAGGGCAATACCACAACCGGTTTGGGCATCAAAAAACGTGCCTTGACCATCTCTTCTCACAATGTACTGAACGGCACTGCCAAAATTGCAGATGCAATCCTTCGCACAGAATTTCCAAATGTCTCTATCCTGCCGGCAAAGGACGATCTCGCCGGCTGCGAACTGGAACTCAGCCGCATGGAGTACCGTGCCAATCGCTTGAAAATGCAGCTGCTCACCTGCAAGCTGGACTATGACTATATTTTCATTGATTGCCCACCGGCACTCGGTTTGCTGACACTGAACGGGCTAGCTGCTGCGGATGAACTGATTATTCCCATGCTGGCAGAATTCTATGCATTGGAGGGGCTTTCTCAGTTGACCACAACGATCAAAGCGGTACGTGCGAATTTGAATCCGTCTTTGAAAATTGCCGGCATTTTATTTGTCATGTTTGACCCACGATTGAATGTCTCCCGTCAGGTGGAAGAGGAAGTAACAAAATACTTCCCCAATCAGATTTTTCAGACAAAGATTCCTCGAAATGTGCGGCTTTCCGAAGCACCCAGCTATGGAAAACCAGTTATGTATTACGACAAAAATTCAAAGGGAGCAGAGGCATACGCAGAACTCGGCATGGAACTGTTAGGCGAAGTGCCGCCCCCGAAAAAAGATAAGAAAATTCGGCTGTTTGGAAAAAAGAAATGATGCGATATTATAAATACAGAAAGGAGGCGGATGACAATGGCAATTGGCGGACTAGGCAGCGGTTTAGATTTCTTATTTGATGAAAATACCGCAGAAGTGCCCGTAAAACGTACCCTGCGTCTCTCCGAAATCGAACCGAACCGTGCCCAACCGAGAAAAAATTTCAGCGAAGAAGCCATCGCCGCTCTAGCAGACTCCATCCGGCAATATGGTATGCTGCAACCGATTTTGGTACGCCCCTATGGGATGGTATACCAGATTGTCGCTGGAGAACGGCGGTGGAGAGCAGCCAATTTGCTGCAACTGGAAGAAGTGCCAGTCATTATTAAAGAATTTTCCGATCAGGAGACCATGCAAATTGCCCTGATTGAAAATCTGGTGCGGGAAGATCTGACACCACTTGAAGAAGCAGCTGGTTTTCGGGATTTGATGGAACAATATGGTATGACACAGGAGGAAGTTGCAAAATCCGTGGGCCGCTCCAGAAGTGCCGTGGCAAATGCCCTACGGCTATTACAACTGCCGGAAGAGATTCGGCAAATGCTCGAAACTGGCAGCATCACGGCAGGACATGCAAGAGCATTGCTTGCAATTGCAGATCCTACATTGCAGCTGGAAACTGCGAAAAAATGTGCCGAGGGCGGTATGACAGTCCGTGCAGTAGAAAAACTGGCAGCAGAGCAAACAGAGAAAGCAGAACCAACTGCCAAAAAAAGCCGATCGACAGATCAGTATTATAAAGAAATGGCATTGGAGTTGACTGATCGATTACAGCGAAAAGTATCTGTCACCTATGGTAAGAAAAAAGGAACCTTGGTGTTGGAGTTTTATAATAAAGAAGATCTGGCTGCTCTGGCAAGACAACTGACAGAGTTGAAAGAACCATAAGGTGCATTCCCCAAAAGGAGTTGTTTTATGATTGCAGAAGTACAGCGACAGCAGGCAATTACCATCATCAAAGCCGTGCTGCATGCCATACAGGAAAAAAATTATACCACCATTTCCAAACTGGTTGACCATTCCGATCTTCCCATGGATGAATTGGAGGAGGTGATAGAAGAAACACTGCGGTTAAACAGACAAAAAAATATTCCGCCATTTACAGAAGCAAATGCTGCTTTTTTTGAAGATGAAGACAGAGCTGGGTTTGAGGTAGAATATCTCTTGACGAAGGAAATGGTATTGATCTTTGAATTCTTCCTGCTGGAAGGAAAATTACATTCCGTTTTAGAAGAGATTGCAGCAAATTGAGATTGTATTTCCCATATTGCAAATATAGATTGATTTTTATTTTATAAATAGAAAGGAATACTCCCATGATTGATATGAAACTTCTCCGGACCAATCCGGAACTGGTAAAAGAAAACATCCGTAAAAAATTTCAGGACGAAAAGCTGCCGCTAGTCGATGAAATTCTGGCAATGGACAAGCAATTCCGGGAAACCAAAATGACCTGTGATGACCTGCGGAACCAGCGGAAAACCATCAGCAAAAAAATTGGTGCTCTAATGGGGCAGGGCAAGAAAGACGAGGCAGAAGCTGTCAAGGCTGAAGTCGCTGCCATCGGCACAAAACTGGACGAACTGGAGCAGCTTGAAACCACACTGGAAGCAGACATCAAGAAAAAAATGATGGTGATTCCCAATATCATTGATGATAGTGTACCGATCGGCAAAGATGACAGCGAAAACGTTGAAGTGGAAAAGTTCGGCGAACCATTTGTGCCGGATTTCCCGATTCCCTACCATGTAGACATTATGGAAAATCTCAATGGCATTGATATTGACTCTGCCAGAAAAACCAGCGGAAACGGTTTCTACTATCTCTGCGGTGACATTGCACGGCTGCATTCCTGTATCCTGAACTACGCACGGGACTTTATGATTGACAAGGGCTTTACTTACTATATCCCACCGTTTATGATTCGCAGCAGCGTAGTGACTGGTGTCATGAGTTTTGCCGAAATGGAAGGTATGATGTATAAGATTGAGGGCGAGGATCTCTATTTGATTGGTACGAGTGAACACTCCATGATTGGCAAATTCATTGACACCATTCTGCCGGAAGACAGCCTGCCGCAAACCTTGACCAGCTATTCCCCTTGCTTCCGGAAAGAAGTCGGTGCTCACGGTCTGGAAGAACGTGGTGTTTACCGGATTCACCAGTTTGAAAAACAGGAAATGATTGTCGTCTGCAAACCAGAAGAGAGCATGGACTGGTTCCACAAGCTATACAGCTACACGGTAGAACTGTTCCGCAGTATGGATATTCCTGTTCGGACACTGGAATGCTGCTCTGGTGATTTAGCAGACCTGAAGGTCAAGAGCATTGACGTAGAAGCATGGTCTCCACGGCAGAAGAAATATTTTGAAGTGGGAAGCTGCTCCAATCTGGGCGATGCACAGGCAAGACGGCTGGGCATTCGGGTCAAGTCAGCCGACGGCAGCAAATATTTTGCACACACCTTGAACAATACGGTGGTAGCTCCGCCAAGAATGCTGATTGCCTTTTTGGAAAACAATCTGAATGCAGATGGCAGCATCCGGATTCCAGAACCGCTCCAGCGATATATGTTCACGGACTGCATTCGTCCAAAGCAGAAATAACCAACTAACTCCAGCGGTATACAATTCCTCTATGTGTTTCACGTGAAACATGCATAGAAAAATAGAACGCTCCGCTTACCCTCTGAACGGAATAGACGAATTTAAAAAAATGAACTGGCAGCATCTACGCAGAAAGATGCTGCCAGTTCATTTAAGAGAAAAAATAGGGTGTCATATCCGGCATATCTGTTTCTTTGCCGGAGAAAGGAAATGACTCGTTTTGCAGGATTTGTCTCTTTTTATCTTGTTCTATCAAATGCAATTCCCTTTGTTTTTCTTTCTATTCGGGAAGTGAGCATCCTGTTGAATGTTAGCATAAGTTGATTTGAAAGCGATCGGTATATGCTGTCGCTTCCAGATGCAAACAATACCAACAAAAACTGTTGTACTGTTCGTCATTTTGCATTATGTATCTGATACAATTAAGACAGCGGTAACCGATTGGTAGATGGATGATTTTGTACCGCCGGATTGGGTATTGTTGGATTCTGCACCTGTGGCCTCTGCTGCACGGGAATGCGAATCCGATATTCAATGTGTGTATCATACTGTAATTTCTGAGAATCTGCCGGAATGCCCGCTGCCTGCATCGTCTCCACCGCTTTGTTGATGGTGTTTACAAAAATCCGTACATTCTGGAAAACCTTGCTCCGCTTCCGGTAACTCTCCCGTGTTTTGTTTTGTCCAATTTTTGCCTCTACTGCTGCTTCTGTTTTCTCCACATTCAAATTGTACTTGATGACTTTATCCAGAATTTGCAGCCGTTCTTCCGGTGCACGCAGCCGCAGCAATGCACGAGCATGACGTTCCGTGAGATTGTATTTCATAATCACATCCCGTTCTGCCTGTGTCAGACGCAAGAGCCGCAATTTATTTGCAATCGTACTCTGTGCTTTTCCAAGCTTTGCAGCAGCATCTTCCTGTGTCATGCCATAGTAGGAAATCAGCTTTTCGATGGCACTTGCCTCATCAAAAAACGAGAGATCCTGTCGCTGAATATTTTCCACCAATGCCATAATCGCAGAATTGCGTTCGCTGATGTCCAGAATGATACAGGGAACAGATTGCAGTCCTACCAGTTTTGCTGCCCGAAGCCGTCGTTCTCCTGCTACCAGTTCATACCGTTGGTCTGCGTCTTTCCGAACAGTAAGCGGCTGGAGAATGCCATTCTGTGCAATACTTTCTGCCAGTGACTGCATATCCGCAAGGTCAAAATCCGTGCGTGGCTGATGAGGATTTGGTACAATTTCGCTAACATCGACTTCTACCACACGATTCAGCGGCTTTTCTTTTGTAAATGTTAAAAATCCTGCCATAATGAAATTCCTTTCCCTTTCATTGATTCGTGATTTCTTCCGATTGCATTCATTATAGCATACCATTCCACAAGCTGCTACACAAAAAAATCTTAACATTTCTGCAAAATGAAAAAAATAACAAGGTACAAACGGAAATTTCGCTTTGATTTTCATCCTTTCGAGCAAAAACGCAGGACAATTTTCGGATATTTTGCGATAAAAATCTGTCAATGCAAGACGATTGCTGCAAAGAAATCCGGTTTGACGGCAATTGTTGTCAAGATCCTTTTCTATGGCACGTTTCAAACTGCTGTATATTTTTCTTAAAACAGTTTCTTTTCTATGCAAATTGCTTGACTTTTTTGAAAAGCTGTGCTATGATGAAGATAATATCCTTTATAGGAAACATTTTTTTATATGATACAGGAGGTTATTTTTATGGCACAACATCGCAAACGCACCGCTCTGCTTGCAGGGCTATTCACCCTCACCTGTCTGGCACAGATTCCGCTGAACGGTATCGCAGCAGAAGATAATTCCTACACCATGCCGGTAACGATCAATTTGACAGGCGAACAAAAATCCATCAGCCCCTATATTTATGGAGTAAACGATTCCGGTGACGGCAGCAATGTCAAAAATGTCACTGCGAATGCCGTTCGACAGGGCGGCAACCGCTATACTGGTTATAACTGGGAAAATAACTATTCCAATGCCGGTGAGGACTGGCACAACAGTTCCGATACCAATATCGGAGATATTACCGATGGGGCAGGCTATGCCGCACGCAGACTCTCTGGCACTGCAATAAAATACAACGTTCCCTATAAAATCACAACCCTGCAAATGGGCGGCTATGTCGCTGCGGACAAGTCTGGAACGGTTTCTGAAGCAGAAGCGGCACCGTCTTCTCGTTGGAACGAAGTGAAATTCAAGAAGGATACTGCCCTTTCATTGGAACCGGATTTGACTGACAATGCGGTTTATATGGAGGAATACGTCAACTATATTGTGCAAACGCTCGGCGATGCCTCCACGTCTACAGGCATACAGGGATACAGTTTGGACAATGAACCCGTACTGTGGAACGACACCCATCCTCGCCTGCATAGCGAAGAAGTCAGCAACAGTGAGTTGCTTTCCAAATCCATTGAACTGGCAAGTGTAGTAAAAAGTATTGACCCAAAAGCAGAAGTTTTTGGACCAGCATTCTGGGGAATGCTGCCCTGTATCAACGGCAGCACCACCGACCAATATACCGATCCGGATTGGGCAGCCGTAAAGGGTAATTATACATGGTATCTGGATTATTATCTGGAACAAATGGCACAAGCAGAAAAAGAATATGGCACCCGTCTGCTGGATGTTGTAGATGTCCACTATTATTCACAAGATTGCAGTACAGATGCCTCCAGAGTACAGGCAGCAAGAAGCCTGTATGATACAGACTATGTGGAAAACAGCTGGTTACAGCCCTACTTCGGACAGTACTTCCCATTCATTCCAAAGATTCAAGAATCCATTGACAAGTACTATCCCGGCACAAAGATTGCAATTTCTGAATACAATTTGGCAGATATCAGCAATGAAAAAGACACCGGTAAACTGTCCAGTGCAGCCATTGCCGAAGCAGATGCCCTTGGTTGTTTTGCAGATAATGGCATTTACTTTGCAACCTACTGGGGCACCTTGTCAGACTGCCCATATGTATCCTCTGCCATCAATCTGTATACCAACTATGACGGCAAAGGCGCTGCTTTTGGAGATACCCTCGTAGAAGCCAATACAGAAGACATTTCGCTTGCCTATGCGTATGCTGCCATTGACGCTGGTGACGATTCTACTGTTACCACCGTTCTTTCCAATAAGAGTGCAGACCAAACACAGAAAGCTGTTATTTCTCTGGAGGGCAGCACAAAGAATTATCAGAGTGCTGTTGTCTACGCCATCACACCAGATGACAATCAGATTCGGATTATTGACGTACAAAACGATGTCAGCAACAATCAGGTAACAGTAGAACTGCCGCCAATGTCCGTGGCACAGGTTGTTGTTTCCGATGAAAAGAGCGATGCTGAAATTTATGTCAAGCCGGAAGAACCAGATACCAAAACCATTGTTTACAACTACAGCGAGTTGGAACTGTCCAAGAATGGTTTCCCGATGATCCCGCTTGACGATCTGGAACACCTGAAAAAAGTCGTTCTGAACATTACAACAACTTGCAGTTCCAATTCCTCTTGGTTTGGCGGCGGCGGTGCCCTCACCTTTAACCAACTGCTCGGCGAAGACGGTACCTCTTTCTGGGGGGCAAAATCCTTTGGATACAGCGGCGGTACCAATGATGTTACAGTTGTAATGGACGACCAGTTTACAAACGGCGATGGGGACACCGTATCTGCAACCATTCAGGATTCCTACAGCGAATTGCAGCCAGAATGGTGGAAGTCCTCCACAAATGACGAGACTGGCAGTGATGTCACAGTCATAATCAATACAATATCACTGGTTTATGAGTATGAAAAGACCACGGATACCACCACTACGACCACTACAAAAGAAACTACTACAACCACCGAAAGCACCACAACAGAAACCACCACATCCGGAGAAACTGGCACAACCACTACTTCAGACGATAGTTCACCAATCCTCTATGGTGATATCAATTTAAATGGTATCGTCGATTTAACAGATGTCATCTACTTAAACAAACATCTCAGCAATATCATCCAATTGAATGATTTACAACTTAAGAGTGCCAATGTATTCCAGGATGGAACCGATAATGTCAATGAGGACGATGCCACAATATTGACCAATTTTGTCATTCTTTTGGTGAAAGAACTTCCCGTACAGGATGTAGATACCATTCCGCAAATCTAATATAAAAAGTTCGCACAACGGAATATCCATTCTATCAAAGTTGTTGACTCCATAAAAAT
>ERZ1673697.3936-NODE-3936-length-10183-cov-4.027054_pt1 | contig 10183 bp, 12 predicted proteins | sample MGYA00580227_ERZ1673697 | MGnify/ENA primary metagenome ERZ1673697 (study PRJEB41218, sample SAMN15661759) | gut metagenome | host: Homo sapiens | place: Canada: London | collected 2015-08-20/2019-03-30 | study: EMG produced TPA metagenomics assembly of...
GTCTGCCATGACCTTTTCGATATTGGAAAAAGCATCAAAGAGGAAATCATAAAAGGCATCGCTGGCAAGATTGTCGTTCTGAATCTTACCGGCGGTGCCTTCGTAATTTACATTATAGGGAGGGTCTGTCACTACGAGGTTCGCTTTTCTGCCCTCCATGAGAACCTCGTAGGTTTCCGGCTTCGTGGAATCACCGACCACAAGACGGTGTCTGCCGAGAGTCCATACATCTCCCGTTCTGGAAATACACGGCTTTTCCAGCTCTGCGTCCACATCGAAGTCATCGTCCTTTGTTTCATTGCCGTCATCAAACAGCTTGGAGAGTTCCTTATCATCAAAGCCAGTCAGGGCAATGTCAAATGCCTCTGCCTGCAAAGCTTCGATCTCCACTCTCAAAAGTTCTTCATCCCATCCGGCATCCATTGCCATACGGTTGTCGGCGATGATGTATGCCTTCTTCTGAGCGGGAGTCAGATGGTCAGCGAATACACATGGAACTTCCGTGATATGCTCCTCACGGGCGGCAAGCACTCTGCCGTGTCCGGCGATGATATTCATATCACGGTCGATGATGACCGGATTGATGAACCCGAACTCTCGCAAAGAGGAACGCAGCTTGTTGATCTGTTCCGGGGAGTGGGTTCTGGCATTGTTTGCATAGGGAATCAGCTTATCAATGCCAATAAGCTGCATCTCAGTTGTCGTTGTCATCATACCAGCCCCCATTCTGCAAATTTCTCAAAACCGCCGATGGACTGGATGTAGTTTCTTGCCACTTCAACGATCTCCGCATAAGGCACACCGTCTACGGAATCATCGCCGATGGCACAGCACAGTTCCACAGGCTTTCCGGTTTCCTGCGCTTTGAGCCAGGCATAGATGTTGACGGACACATCTGCCTTGGAGAGATCTTTGCCATGGAGACCGCCGCCAGTAACAGAGTCTGCCATATCCGAACCAAGCTTACGGTTGGTTGCACCGGTATCTACATCCGTACCGCCCGTCCAGTCACCCAGGGGATTGATCTCCGCACCTCTGTAAGTCTCACGGAGATGTACACTTTTCGCATTGCTCTGGCAGATGATGAGACGAGCCTGGTCGATGATGTACTTGCCGTCATAGGGATATACGCTGTAGATGTCTCTTGCGATCTTGGAGAGAGCTTTCTGCTCTTCGGTCACAGGCATACCCTTGAAAATGCCGTTGTCTCCGCAGTGTACATTTACACTTTGGTTTTCTGCCAGCATCGCATCCTGGGGAACGATCTGAATGTCTGCACGGATATCTCCCGCAATTCTGAAAACAGCTGCGGCGATATCTTCTTTATCAAGTTTGGCAGATGTCTCGATGATCACATGTCCCTGACCGTGACCGATGAGGACTTCCACCGCAATCTTCGGGTCTTTTTCTGCTTTATAAGCCAGGTCGACCACCGCACCTGCGATTCTGTCTGCCACCTTATCGGGATGGCATGGATTTACTTTCTCAAACATAGTCAGCCTCCATTTTTATGTTCTTCCGTTTCTCAGAAGCCGCTCCATCAGATCATCCTGGGGATTACCCGCAGAAAAGTCCTTCGAGCAGTTTTCTCTGACAACCTGGAATATCTGATACCAGATGGTGTTCACCTGTTTCTGGTAGTTCTGAGCCATAGCTACAAACGGGGAAGCGCATGCCGCCCCGGTCGTTGGATGCTTGGAGAGGAAACCATACTCAGAGATTGCTTCCTCACACTGTATCAGTCGGGATACCGACATCGCATACTGCTCTATCAGCTGCTGACTGATCAGCTTCTCACATCCGCACTCCCGCAGCCATGTCCATGTTTTGTTGTAGATGCCTATCGGGTCATACGAACCGAATGCTTTCTGCTTTGATCTCAGATATGCAGATGGCTCCGGCACATTCTCTCCGATAAGCTCCACGCCGTCCGGCAAATCCAAGACCTGAAGCTTTCTTCCACCTGGATTTCCTTCCGACAGTTTTTCTGTCAGACCTTTCGGTCTGCGTCCGGCACCGACTTTGATATTTGAGCCTCTGGCCGTACCGTCTTTTGCCATAAAATCGGCACCTCACTTTCTGTTAAATTTCACCGCCGGGCAATACCCCGTTCAAATACGCTGTTTTTCAACGCGCGACCCCGGCACCGTTATCCGGGACCTTGATGCACAGAGATTCAGACCGCCCCCCGGGGTCAGTCCCGGCTCTTTTGGTTATGCCACCTGTCACCACGTTTGGCATGAATCTTTGCATGGCAGGAGGCACATAAAGAAATGAGATTACTTCTGTCGTGCGTACCGCCTTCTGCAAGAGGTTTGATGTGGTGTACCTGTTCCATCTGCACCATGCGTCCTTCCTTGAAGCACTGCTCACAGTAAGGATGCTGCTGTGCATAGGCTGTTCTTATCCTGTGCCAGGCTCTGCCGTAGCGTTTTCTTGTGGCAGGATCCCGACCGTACTTCTCGTACTGTCTGTTGGTAAGCTGTTCATGCTCCGGACAGTATCGTCTGTTGGTCAGTTCTCTGCAGCCGGGATAACCGCACGGATGTTTCGGCTTTCTTGGCAACGCAAACACCTCCTTCATTTTGAATCGGAGGATGTACCAGCACTGCTCGGCATAGGAAACCTTTCTGTACGGCATAGGTCCTCCTTTGCATAATAAAAGCCCCGGAGGACTTAGGTGTGTCCTTCGAGGCTTCGTTCATCTTGCTTTTTTGCTGATTATACTATACCACATTTCCAACCTGGACATTTTAGGACAAAGGTGGACATTTCGGGCGTTTTTCAAATTCGGATAGGATTTTCCGGCAGCACCACATGCTGCAGAGCCTGTCCATGCCATCTCCTTACGGTACGGGAATCAGCACTCAGTTCGTCACCGATCTGCTCCCAGGTGAAATTGTGAATGTATCTGTAACGAAGAACCATGCGTTCATCGGTGTTGGGAACCGTATCGATAACACTGCGGATCTCATCCTTGAGGTCTACGAAGAGGTCGATCTCATCGTTGATCCTCGCTTCCAGGTCATAGATACGTTCCAGGCACTTCACGAACGGTGCCTCACCGCTGTGACTGGTCTGTACCTTTTCTCCCATGTTCGGGGAAGAAATACTCGTGGACATCTCACGAAGCCTGCCCAGTTCAGCGATATCGGAATTGATCCTATGGTCAAGTCGGTATGCCTGTTTCAAATATTCTTTTGCTGTCATTATCTATCCTCCTCATAGAGTCTGCGGATAAGCATCTCGCCATCCACATCGGTAAGGGACGCATACCACTTGGAGCGGAAGAAGTTCTCGCACTCCTCAAGCAGTATCTTGGCATCCTTGTTATTCGGTTTCCGTTTCAGTTTTCGCCTTGCCGACCGCCAGTCCTTGACCGCTGACAGGATAATGGCATTGGCAAGGTTCTGGTATGGATCGGTCATCGGCTCGCCTCCAGTTTTGCCTTCACCGCATTGATAAGGCTGTTCTGTATTTTTTCTTTTCTCTGCAGTGCCGCCATGACATCCTCATCGATGGTACCCTTTGCGATGATGTGATGGATGACCACCGTATCGGTCTGTCCCTGACGGTGCAGTCTTGCATTGCACTGCTGATACAGTTCCAGCGACCAGGTAAGCCCAAACCATATCATGGTCGAGCCGCCTGCCTGGAGGTTCAGACCGTGACCCGCCGATGCCGGATGGATGACTGCCACAGGAATACTGCCGCTGTTCCAGTCACGGATATCTGCAGAGGTCTTTATCTCACGGACAGAAAACCTTTCTTTGATGCGGGCAAGGTCATGCTGAAACCAATAAGCGATCAGCACAGGTTTTCCATTGGCTGCTTCGATGAGGTCCTCCAGGGCATCCAGCTTGCGGTCATGGATCTGAAGAGCCTTCTTATCCTCATCGTAGATACAGCCGTTTGCCATCTGCAGAAGTTTGCCGGAAAGCACTGCTGCATTGGCGGCATCGATCTCCTCATCTTTTATCCTGGCAACCATATCCTCCCGGAAGCTGTTGTAGATTTCCCACTCTTTATCCGACAGGGAAACCGACACCTCATTGATGATGCATTCGGGAAGGGTCAGGTAATCCGCAGACTTCATGCTGATGGTCATATCGGAGATGCGGTCATAGATCATCTGCTCCGCACCATCCGCAGGCTTGTAGGTGAACACCCGCTCGGCACTGCGCTTGTCCGGTACGAAATATGCCGCACGATAATGGGTGATGTATCTTCCCAGTCTCTTTCCGCAGTCCAGGATTCTGAACTGTGCCCAGAGATCCATAAGGCCGTTGCTGGATGGTGTTCCGGTCAGACCAACGATTCGTTTCACGAAGGGTCTGACCTTCAGAAGGCATTTGAAGCGTTTTGACTGATGGCTCTTGAAAGAGGACAGCTCATCGATAACCACCATATCGTAGGCAAAGGGAATACCGCTCTTGGTTACAAGCCAGTCCACGTTTTCTATGTTAATGATATGGATATGGGTACGCTTCATCAGTGCCTCTATTCTTTCTTTTTCCGTACCGACAGCTACGCTGTATGTGAGACCCTTGAGGTGATCCCACTTACCAATCTCCGCAGGCCAGGTATCTCTGGCAACACGAAGAGGTGCAATGACAAGTACCCGGCCGACCTCAAAGGAATCAAGGAGCAGGTCGTTCAGTGCCGTAAGTGTAATAACGGTCTTACCGACCCAAGCCCATATCAAGCAGGACTGCAGCTTCCTTGTGCGACTTGATAAAATCGATCGCATACTGCTGATAATCATGTGGTATGAACTTCACTGGGCATCACCTCCAATCTCTTTCAGTACGGTATCTATCTGTTCGATGCCGTCCACGCAGTATACCGAAAAGCCAAGCTTCTCCAGCTGCCTTTTTCTCCTTACCTGCAGTGGCCGCATTTTCTGTCCCGGTGCTTTCAGTTCTACAAAAGCGAATCTTGCCATAGGAAGCAGGACCAGTCGGTCAGGCACACCATCAAGTCCGGGACTAACAAACTTGGGTGCTAAACCTCCCATTTTCTTCACTGCCTCCACAAGCTTTCGCTCTACAAATTTTTCATTCATGCCATTTCCTCCGTGACACAAGAACACACGGATGCACAACTCTCCCTTATATTTACTTACGCGCGTATATCACGGGTTACATATCCCTATACCTTGTAAAAACGCATTCGTAATATAAGGGAAAAAGTTGTGTCTGTGTCGCAGTCCTGTGTTTAGTCCTGTCTGGTGTACTGGTAGAGTCGCTGCCTGCCGTAGATCGGCTGACGCTTGATTGACGTGGTTCGCTTCCATCCTGGGATCTGACTCATGAGTGCCGCAATGGCATAACTGTCCGTAGGCTTCAGCTCCTGGAGGGACTTGCCGTAGCACTCGCACCAGATCTCCGCATTGGATACCTCAGTACGCAAAACGGCACCCTTGTGCTCAGGCATACCGAACTCACTGCCCTGGAGGAAGTTTCGTCTCTGGAACAGATCCATCTCCACCCAGTCATCCGGCAGTCTGGTATTGAGGTACTCTTCGACCATACCAAGACGCTCGTCCACCTCCATAGCAGACTGCTGTGCTTCCTCTGCAGCTTCCAGAAGATCTCCTTCGAGGTACAGCTTTTCACCGGACTTCCAGATCTCCTTTGCCTCTGCCCAGAACTGCGCACGGTACTCCGGTGTAAAGTCCCAGGTCTTTTTCTGCTTCTTCTGATGCAGCTTGATGATCCAGAAGCGGCGGTTGCCTGTGATGTCACGAAGATAGCCTCTCTCACCGTTGACCGTGGCGATGATGATGCACTGGCGGGGATGGGACTCTACCACCTTGCCGTAGGATGGTCTGTACTTGTCATCGCAGGTGGAAAGGAAGGCTTTGACCTTCTCGATGTCAGCCTTCTTCATTCCGGCAAGCTCTCCGATCTCCACCGCCCAGAATCCCTGCAGCTTTTCTGCACCGGACTTATCATCCATATCTGTGAGAGACAGAGTTTCGGAGTAGTATTCCGATGTGACTAGGTCTTTTACGATGGTGGACTTGCCGATACCCTGATCACCGTCAAGCACCGGGACACAGTCGAACTTGATGCCCGGAACATACACACGGGCAACTGCTGCCGCAAAAGTCTTTCTGGTGACAGCACGAACATACGGTGTATCGTCCGCCTGCAGATAACGGATAAAAAGGTCATCCACTCTCTCGATGCCATCCCATTCTGGCAGGCTGTCGAGGTAGTCACGGACCGGATGGAAGTGTCGGTCATCTGCCACCTTGGTGAATGCCACATCATGGTTACGGCTGGAGAACGGCAGATAGCGGATGTCGATGATAGACTTCAGCTGTGCCGTATCCGCATCACGCCAGAACGCATTGCCTTCCGGACGCTCCCAAGGCAGCGGACCCGTGATCTGGATACGATTCGCAAGTTCGTTGAATGCGAAGTTTGCAAAATCAGGGTCGTTGTTCAGGATAAGGTTCAGGTTATATACGCTGTTTTCCAGCTGACCTGACCTCGACTGATACTTAAGCCTGGTCATCCAGTCTCCGTCAGAGGCATTGAAGTCTGCCTCCGCCTGTGCCAGTTTTTCTTCCATAGCAATACGCTTGACCTCTTCGTCCTGCATGGCAAGCTCACACATGGCGTTGAAGGATTTCTTCACATCATCGTCACCGAACTTATGGATGCGGACGAGATCAAAGGCATTGCACAGTTTGAGGTATGCAGGGTCTTTGGCATGATGGCTGTATACGAATTTGCCTCCCTCGATGATCTCCACGCCTGCCATACTGGAGGACTGGATGTAATGCCAGCGGTTCTCGTTGTCGGTCGGCTCATACACATCTGAAAGGAATTTTTCGAGGGCACGACCGATAGGGAAGAATGCACGGTTGAAGAAACCGACAGCACCTTCCTTATCAAGCGGATCCTGCACCTTTGCGGATGCAGTGGTATTTGCCCTGCTTTCCCTTGAAGATGTAGGCAATCTTGTAGGGTCAGTCCATTCCGGATGGGCGGCAAGCACCTCATCCGGATCAAGCCACTCCTTCTCTACATCCAGGAACACAAAGCTTCCGTTGGAAGGAGTGGATGGCCAGTACATCAGCTGGTTCGGAAGGTAGGAGCATTCATCGAAATGGTCGATGCCCAGCATCTGTGCCAGGTAGCGGCTGACTGCCACGAACTCTTCCGGGGTTACATCTCTTGTCAGCGGATACACCAGACGGACTCTCGGATCGTCATCGGTGCTGCTGTGGGTGGTATAAAGCAGAGATGTATATGGAGCGTTGGCTTCATAATTTTCAAGGAACGCCTTGTCGATGCGGTCACCATCAAGGGCAACCATAGAACGAAGCTCCACGGTGTCGACCTTTCGTCTGCCGCCCTTCAGCGCACCGGCAACGAAGCCGCCGTGGTCTTTCACGGCATCCCTCTTTGCCTTATTAAACTTGGCATATTCCTCCGCAGACTCAGGGGTGCGGATAGTAACCTTCAGTCGTTCCTTCAGTTCATCGAATGTGATGGTCTTGTTGACCCAGGTCTTTGCCTGACGGTTATTGCCATAGGCGATTGCAAGATTACGCATCAGTTTTCCCTCCTCGCATACGGTGTCTCTCCAACCTCGAACCTGGCCTGACGTGCTTTGCGGAATGCGGCCTCAGTAGCCATGGGATCCATCTCACAGAGGTAGCTGCTGTCATCACCGAAGAGTTCAAAACCGCCGTTCCAGTTGATGCCGGGATGAGCTGCAAAGTAATCTCCGTCAATGGTCTCAAAGTTGTAGTAGTTCGGATAACCCTTGCGGTCACTGTAGGCTGCATCGGCAATAGCCTGGTTGATTTCCTGCATGTTTTCCCCGTTAGGGATGCTTCCGACAATAAGGATTGCCGTAGGAGACTTTCCACTCTGATGGCACTCTCTCATGCCGATACTGGAAAAGCGGTTGATCTTGCGTGCATCAAAAGCGGTCATCATGCCCTTGACTTCTACATAAAGGTCACCGCCGTCTCGGCCCTGAACACCATGCAGAAGAAAATCCGGCAAATACTGCAGACCGCCGCCCAGGTCATAACCTTCCGGCTCATACTCCCACTCAACACCGCAGGCATCAAAGAAAACTGCCCATCTTGCTTCCAGCCTGGAACGGAAGCGGTATCCTTTATACTCTGTCTGAATTGCTTTTAACTGGTTCATTCCTGTACCTCCTCATATCTGCTGTTGAAATAACGCACTGTCTGTCGGCGCTTCTTCGCCTTCTCAATTTCAATGCTCATGCCGCGGGTGATCCTCTCGTTCAGCACCCACACCTCCTGGCACTTACCCATGAGAACGATATCCATGAAAATGGCATCGTCTCGCTCTGTCTTATTACTGTCATTCATAAAAGGGAACAGCAGGTGTGCCGTGAGCGGGATACAGCCGTGGCGGTATGCGTACTCTGCAAAATCCGCAGCCTTCTTTTTATTTGCTTCGATGTCCCCGGAAAACGGCGAACAGATATAGACCAAAGGACGGAAGGCAGGTTTTGACGCTGCCTTCGCCTCACGGTCAATACCCGAAATCGCCTGGAAGGGAACTGTGTCCATGTAGCCCTCTGAATTTCTGATATTGACTCCCATTGATTAACCCTCCATCTCGATCTGCGAATAAATACCGTCAGCCTTCAGCATCTCGTAAATGAACAATCTGCCTTTCTGCGTCCACTTGGTATGAACCTTGGTATGCTTACATCCGCAGCTGTCTTCATAAACATGTGTGTTAGTCTTGGTGTAACCGCAGCCAGCGTGCTTCTGATAGAGAAGCCAGATGTCGGACTGCTTGTACTGCACACCCTTCTTGTGCAGGTACTCGTTCATGCGCTGTGCGCTCCAGCCGTAGTCCTTGGCGATAACGGAAATGTTCACGGCATCCCTGCATTTGAGAACCACATCATAATAGGTGGCCTTCGGTTTCAGCTCTGCGATCTGCTGTGCCTGAACTGCGACCGCTTCCTCAAGAGCCTGTCTCTTCTCGCGCTCTGCCTTCAGTGCCTGAAAAGCTGCGATAGCCAGATCGGGATTTGCAATAAGCTCCTCGGTCGCATACATACCGTGTCTGCGGATAGCCGGGAGAACCTCAGAGGTGACCCAGCGTTTGAACTTCTTCGCTGCAGGAAGCTGGCTTCTGAGAATCAGACTGTAAAGACCGGACTCGTTGATAAAGAGGATTTCCTGTCTGCCACCAAGGGTGTCGCATTTCGCTACCCCCTTATCCTCATCATCAACATGCTTACTGATGGCATCTCTCGGATTGCTGTAACCGAGGATTGTGGCTACATCTTTACCCACGAAATAAGGCTCACCGTCAATAGTTGCTGTGCGTACAGAGCCGAACTCTGCATTCTGAAAAATCTGTAATTCCATCATGAATTACCCTCCTTGAATTTATTTCGGAGGTCTTCGCCTCCTGTTTGGTAGCTGTGGGAGGAGGCAAAATCTTACGGTTTTGAAAAATAATTTTCTTTCAGCTTTTTCGCTGCTCTGTTCAGCTTCTGGGTGATGTTATTTTCAGAATCACCGACCCTTGCCGCATAACTGCAGATGGACTCACCATCAATGCGAACTGCGATGAAGGCTTCTGCCCAGGCAGGCTTTTTGGCGAGAACCGTGCGAATCCAGGTGCAGACCTCTTCGTATTCCCACTGTGTCTCACGGGCAATTTCATCCCTGCGGAAGATGCTGTTATCACGCACCTCGGAGAACAGCGGTTCGCACCAGGTGCCGCCTGATTCCGTGGATTCATCTTCTCCATCGTGTTCGTAGCCCTGACCCTTGTAAAAACCTTCGCGCTGCTCGTGCTTGTGCCAGTTGTTGTACTCTCGGATGTTCATCAGATCGAACATCTCCTGCACGGTTTTACAGCGTTTGACTTCCGCTCTCTTTTCAGGCTTCGCTTCGGCAAGTCTCTGCTCGTAGTCGATATCCAGCATGACGCTGTAATCGCCGTCAGGGATTTCAATGGTTGTGTACTCCTTGTGTCCGTTTTTGATGTTGGACTCATATAAAACTCGAATCTTCATTAAGCATTCCTTTCTGCCGGACGGGGATTCGGACAGCGGAATGCAAAAAAAGAAAGGAGCCTGTGGTCAGAAGATGACCGCAGACTCCAACAGACCGAAAAATGGGCATGACGAAGTACGGTGGGTGCATCTTCATCCC
>ERZ1673697.3937-NODE-3937-length-10182-cov-9.474178_pt1 | contig 10182 bp, 12 predicted proteins | sample MGYA00580227_ERZ1673697 | MGnify/ENA primary metagenome ERZ1673697 (study PRJEB41218, sample SAMN15661759) | gut metagenome | host: Homo sapiens | place: Canada: London | collected 2015-08-20/2019-03-30 | study: EMG produced TPA metagenomics assembly of...
CTGACCGAAGAAGAACTTGATGATTTTATTTCTCAACTTGAAAACAATACAAAATGTCAGAAATTATACTTAGGGCACGATATTTTGATGGATGCCCAGCAAGCACAAGCTATAAAAGATAGGAAGATCACAGTAAATATCATTCCTGACTACTATTACAAAGAATTGGAGGGCTAAAAAATGGATATTACCCTTGCGAATTTTCAGATAAAAGCTATCGCCGATTTAACTGAAGCGATGGAACAGTCGAATAGAGATATTATTCTCAAAAGCTGTACGGGAAGCGGAAAGACCATTATACTCACTCATTTTATGGATGAGTATTTAAAAAGTAATCATAAAACGGTGTTTATTTGGCTTACTCCCGGCAAAGGCAACCTTGAGGAACAAAGTAAAGAAAAAATGGATCGGTATATACACGGAAGTCAGACAAAATTACTTTCCGACATTATGACTGCCGGTTTTGAAGAAAACGACGCTTGCTTTATTAACTGGGAAAAGCTGACTAAGAAAGGAAACAATGCTTTAAAAGACAGTGAGCGCACAAACTTTATCGAACACATACGCAATGCTCTTGATAACGGGCTGTGCTTTAAAATTATTGTTGATGAGTCCCATCAAAACGACACAATCAAAGCGGATGATATTATTGAGCTGTTTCATTCAGATAAAATAATCCGCTGCTCTGCTACGCCTAAAAATTATAAGAATGCCATTTTAATCGATATTCCCGAAGAAGATGTTATTGCGGAAGGTCTAATAAAGAAGCTGCTCATCATCAACGAAAACTTTGAGCAACATATCAGCGTTGATGATCAAATTACATATTTGCTTGATAAGGCGATCGCCAAGCAGAGGGAATTGTACTCAGAGTATTTAAATCGAAATGCTGAAATCAATCCCCTTATAATTGTGCAAATTCCGAACAAGTCAGATGCCCTTCTTGACAGAGTCGAGGAATATTTTGAAAGTAAGGGAATTACCTACGAAAATAATCTGCTTGCGGTATGGCTATCAGACAAAAAGCAGAATCTTGAAGATATCGAAGAGCCTAACGCTACGCCAATTGCAGTTATAATCAAACAGGCTGTGGCTACCGGTTGGGATTGTCCTCGAGCACAGATTCTTGTTAAACTGCGTGATAACATGAGCGAGGTCTTTGAAATTCAAACCATTGGGCGAATCCGCCGTATGCCCGAAGCAAAGCATTATGGAAGCGACCTGCTTGATAGCTGTTATCTATACACATTGGATGAGAAATTCACAGAAAGTGTAAAACTAAGCTTAGGAAAAGGAGCTCTTGACGCTTACAAAGTGTTCCTTAAACCTGTATATCGTTCTTTCGAGATCATCAGTGAATATAAAACCGATGTGCCATATCCCCGTGATGCCAAATTGTCACTGAAGGTGATTTATAAATATTTTGAAAAACAATACCATATCACAAAAGATACTTCTAAAAACAAAGTCCTATTAGAAGCTCATGGTTATTCATTTTCAGAGGATATTATCGACTATACTAAGTCTGGTTCGGTGAGTACTTTATCAAAAGAGAATATCGCTGAATTAAATGATATTTCTATCCATGAGTCTTTGAACACACATAAGCACGGAAAAGAATACCATCATTGTGTTGCCGAAATCGGTTATAAAGTAAATCTGGACTACAACAACATAAATACCATCATGCGTAAACTTTTTCTTGACGGATTGCGCTGTGAAACAAAGATTCTCAAAATCGGGACAAGGGAACTATACGCTTTTATCATCAACAATAAACACTTATTGGTTGATGATGTGAGAGACGCTATGGCAGATGAGTCGCTCCAGCTGTCTTTAGCAATACCCAAAACAACTGAGAAGCCAATTGGTTTTCCATTGGAAATGATTTTTACCTATGACGGAACTGCAAAGTCACAAATCGAATACTCCAAGAATGTATACAAGGGATATCTATCTTCTGCTGAAAATCGTTCTTTACCTGAAAAACTTTTTGAACGCTATTGTGAAAACAGTCCTAATATTCGATGGTTTTATAAAAACGGAGATAAAGGGATCGAGTATTTTTCTATTGTATATACCGATAATTTGGGGAAGCAAAAGTCATTCTACCCAGATTATATTGTCGGCGCTTCAGATGGTAGCATATGGGTAATAGAAACAAAAGGCGGTTTTACTAAAACGGGTGACAGTGAGGATATTGATAAGTATACTGCCAAAAAGTTTGGAGTTTTAAAATCTTACACCGAAAAATATAAGCTGCTTGGTGGCATTGTTCGACAGGATAAGCAAAGTGGAGAACTTTGCATTTGTACAGAAACATATTCTGACGATATAAAAAGTGACAGTTGGAAACTGCTATCTGATATCTTATAAGGGAGGCGGGATAGAAAATGAGTAATCAAGAACCAAGGAAAAATGTTCCGATTTACTTTTATTATCTTACAATCTCAAAGCAAAAGGATAGTAACGATTCATCCCTTTACGATATGCAACAAATAGTTGATTCGTTTTCAAAATTATTACCATACATTACCGCAAAAAATCTAACCGATAGGAAGAAAGACATCACAAGCTCGGAAAAGGTTGTATGGCTTGATTCATTTGAGGATTTGAAAAATGGAAACTACAATATTATTTTTAAGTCCGCAAAATACAATCATGTTCGAAATGAAATAGATACTGAAACAATGACTGAACTGGGTACCCGCAAGCGTCAGCAAGATGGCGATGAAGAAAAGACACATTTGTGTATTCGTTATAACACCGGTGAGTATCGCTTTCTTGCGGTTTATGAAAGTAATCATTATGGCATAACATTAAACTGTATCGTTGACTATTTAAACACTCAATTCATTAACTACAACGAAGATACTGACGACAAATATCATTACTCAATATCATATGAGATCATGCCAGGAGAGGATTTTCTTTCATCGATTAAAAAGGCGAAAACTATGTCCGTGTTGAAACTGGTAGTCAGCAAAGAAGATATCAAGGATGATTTTATGATGTTTGCTGGAAGAAATGATATTGCTGATGAAGTTGAAATATGTCTTAAACGCCCCAAAGGTGCTAAAAGATTTCCTGATAATCTGATACAAGCCTATTTTGATAATTCTCAAAATAAGGCAACAGGAAAAATCAAGAAAATCACTATCAAAGGGACAAATGCATCTGGGCAATTTGAAGTTGATACTGAACTTATGAAAATGAAACATTATTTATCAGTCGTAGCTGAAGCAATAACTAACGAAGTAAACAGCTCAGATTTCTTTGGAAAAGCGCAAGAATTTATAGAAGGAACGAGGAATAGGACATGAAAAATATAATTTTTGTTCCAATCAAAGATTATTTTATCTCAAGAAAAAAGGTCTTTATTAAATTCCTTATTCCAATACTAATCGCTTTGATTGCATTATTATTATCTATGTTTTTCAATATAGGTAATTCGGAAAAAGTTATATCAACCTTTTCTGGGTTTATAGATACACAGATAAATATTGTGGCAATTCTTATTTCTTTTTCTGTAGCAATTATTACAATTTTAGTATCTGCAGACAACAAGAATATACAATGCTTAAAGGAAACTGAGTCGAATAAAAAGCAATATAAGCCCGTTAATGGAAAGCAATTATCCTTATTTCAGATTTTGCTTTCCAACATAGCTTATAATGCTATTATTGAGATTATATATTTAGTAGGGCTTATTACACTTTCTCTCGTGCAGAATCTTTTGCCGATTATAACATTGAAATACATTACAGCCATTTGTATCTTTATTATCTTGCATATATTATTTGTATTGCTTGAATCGGTAGCACAAATGTATCTTACTTTTTGGGCAAATAAAAAATAACTAATGAAGGCAAGGAGTATTATTCTCCCTGCCTTCATTTCCATTAAGTATAAATTAGTTCATCGTTCACAATCTCCATCGCCCTGCTGCGAATGTTGTTCATCCTGCAAACCCATTCCATCTGATTTTCCGCCTTTAGCTGTTCGGACACGCCCTCACGCTCTGCCATCTGTTTTACCAACCGGAGGAACATATCTTCAGCCTGCTTGTCAATATTCGCAAGATAGCTGTTCAGCTTACCGCTTGTGAGCAGGTTGGTGTAAAGCACTCTGCGGTGCTGTTTAAGATAGCGCAAATATCGCTGTCCCCATACGCCAACAGGTTTGCTTTCTTTTTCGGTGGGTAAGGACAGGCAAGGGAGATTATAATCTCCCTGCCGTACATAAGCGCCGCCTATTTCTTCAAAAATCGTCTTTGCCATTTTCTTTACCTCCTGAAAATTGATTTACCTTGAGCGCGTGTGATCACGCTTTTGCCCTTTGAGATTCCTCGCCTGTTCAAGCAGACTGTCTACCTGTTTGCGCCCGAACACTCTGCGAAGCAGTGAATAATTTTTGTTCTCAGCTCTCAGTCTTGTGTTTTCTTCGGTAAGTTTATCGTTGATTTTTGAGAGCTTTTCGTTCTCCCGATATAAATTTCTATTCGTCACATTCAACCTGTTATAGCTGTCTATCGCCTTGAAATACCGGGCAAATAAGGTTTTGATCAGCAATTTCAATTTAGCTATAAGCGGCTCAACAAACCTTGTCTTATAGCTTCTTGCCGACATCATTGCAGACGGCTCGGGGAGCTGATATTCAGGCTCGTTCATGATACTTTCATCAAGCTTCTGCAACGCTCTTTCGCCGTTATCAAAGTTTTCGATACGGTCAGCCATAACACGAAACTCATCTTTTTTCTCGGCAAGCTTATCTTCAAGAACGTTGATTTCCTTTTCCCGTTCCTGCTTTTTGTAGTCCAGAACCGAGAGATGTTTTTCGTGTGTACCCTTGTGCTCCCACTCGATTCCGTAGCGTTCCATTACAGCGGCAAGCTGTTCTTTTTCGGACTGCACCCATTGATTCCATTCGGTATCCCCACGAGAGCCACCCTTAAATCCCTGCGCCGCAAGCGCCTGTTTCAGCGATACACGGGTATCCAGTCCTCGCTTGCTCCCAGTTGTAAATGGCACAAAATCAATGTGCAAATGCGGCGTTGCCTCGTCCATATGCAGATGCGCTGAGAACACTTTCAACTGAGGATTTCGCTCCTGAAACCCACGATAATACTCGTCCAGAATCTCCCTTGCAAGCGTCCCGTTTTCGCTTTTGGCGCTCATATTTTCCTTATCGCCAATTTGCAAAATCAGTTCGTGAAATGGCTTTTCCTGTTTGGAACTGCGGATTTTTTCATAGTAGTTTGCTATTTCTCGGTCAGCCCTCGTCTGCCTGTCATTATATCTTTTCAGCGCTTCATCGAATAACTCGTGATACACTTTCTTTATCGGCTCGTTGCAGTAATCTATATTGAGATGAGTGCGGTTGCAATCTACATTCTCCGCTTTGAATTTGCGGCTGTTATGGTTGACTGAGCCTTTTCCGACCATTGCGCTGATCGTTCTTTGCATAGGTTACACCTCCAGTCTCTTAAAAAATGTTCTTCCTCGGTTCTGTTACTCTTGCCAAGAGTAACGCAAAAGCACTTTTGACAGGCAAGCCTATCAAAAATGCAACCTGCAAGCAGGTTTTGCGCTCTCCGAGGGGCAAGGGCTGTCCTTTGAAAAGGACACCCTGCACCCCGTCTAAACTTTATGCTGTTACTTCCCGAAAAAGGAACATTGCAAGATTGCAGATATGCCTGCCTTTGCAATGTTGCAACCTTGAAAAACCTCACTCCGTTTTTTCGAGAAGCTCCCAGTACCACTGACTGCCCTCTTTGAGAGATCGGACATTCAATGCTTTCTTGGCTTCATCCAGCACTCGTTTTGAAATACCCACCGCCTGTGCCTTCTTTAGCAATGCTTGCTGCGGATATTTGCCCTTGGAAAGATATTCAAGGATAAGATTTTCCGCCTGTTCGGATTTTTTCTCTCTCGGAATACCGCAGAGCAGATCGTCCACCGATATATCATAATGGCCGAGCCAGCGAAACCCGTTTTCCTTGTCCAGCTCGAAAGCAATTGCTTTACCTTCGGGTGCAAGGGAGGATTTGTCCTGTGCCATCACTCTGACCTGCGGATTGTCTTTAATTCTCCCAACAATCAAAACGCTTCTTGCTGAAGCCTGAAAGTCAATCGAGCCAAGCCCACGATAAGAAGATTTATTTCCGCTGCCCTTGTTCATATGACCGACCAGCAGAATAGCGCAGTCATATTTTTCTGCGATCCGTCCAAGCTGTGCCATTACATTGCGGACTTCGTTGGCGCTGTTCATATTGATATTTGCTCCCACATATGCCTGAATCGGATCGAGGATTACTACTCTTGCACCGACTTCTATAATTGCTTTTTCAATTCGCTCGTCCAGCATACTGAGTGCGGCTTCCGATTCGTCTATGACTTTAATTTGCGTACAGTCCGCCTCAGCGGATTCCAGCCTCGGCTTGATGGTATCTTCCAGTCCATCCTCGGCAGTTTGATAGATGATCTTAACAGGCTCACGCTCGGTATTGTCATAGGGTAGCGCCTCTCCTGTTGAGAGAAGTGCTGCCAGTCTTAAAGCCAAAGTTGTTTTTCCCTCGCCGGGATCGCCCTGAATGATTGTGATTTTCCCATATGGAATATACGGATACCAGAGCCAGTTCACTTCCTTGCTCTGTACTTCATCCATACTGATAATTTTCAGTTCAGCCATTCATACCACCGCCTTTCAGAAGAAAAGCATTGATATTTCTGTTTTGATTGGTTATACTGTTATTAGTTACATGGAGTGACTGCCTATCATCTGCGCCAACAGATGTGTTACAGGCGGTCATTTCTTTTTGTCTATTCATTCTGTTCCTCTCCCTTCAAGCCGCCGAGAATAACGGCGATTAGTTCAATGACATTCAGCAGTTCTTCGTCCACGCTGTTTCCCGCTTCAATTCTTTGCAGTTCCGCAAGGACGGCGGCAAGCTCCTGTTTCAGAGCCTTATACACCCTCGGATTGCCCTGCACCAACACATCCTGATTGAGACAGCGGCGGTAACAATATTCCTGCTTCGGAAGTCCCGATAAGGCGACTGCTTTGTTAATGCGTTCATTTTCTTCGGGCGATACCCGAAATCCCACCGTGATATTTCTCCAACGGTTTTTGTTGTCTCTGTTCTTAGCTGACATTTTCAAAATCTCCTTTCCCTAAGTCGTCTAATCGCTCCGCCATTTCCGTCTGTTTGGACGGGAACAGATGGGCGTACTGATAAGTGATTTCAATGCTTTCATGTCCTACACGGTCGGCAATCGCTACCGCCGAAAATCCCATATCGATCAGCAAACTGATGTGGCTATGCCGTAAGTCGTGGATTCGGATGCGCTTCACACCTGCGGCTTTCGCCCCTCTGTCCATCTCGTGATGAAGATAGCTTTTCGTTACCGTAAAGATACGGTCTTTCTTTTTGAGGCCGTAGAGCATACCGAGATATTCCTGCATTTCCTCACAGAGAAAATGCGGCATTTTAATGGTGCGGTTGCTTTTCTTTGTTTTCGGCGTAGTAATCACATCCTCCCCGTGCAGACGCTGATAGGACTTATTGATCGTGACCGTTTCCTTGTCAAAGTCGAAGTCCGCAGGCGTCAGCGCCAGCAGCTCGCCCTCACGGATACCGCACCAGTAGAGCATTTCAAAGGCGTAAAAGGAAACAGGCTTGTCCATCATCTCAAAGGCAAATTTCTTATATTCTTCTTTCGTCCAGAACAGCATTTCCCTATGTTCCTCGCTGCCCATATTTCCCACTTTTGCGGCGGGATTGGAGCGCAGCTCGTAGTAGCGCACAGCGTGGTTGAAGATAGCGGAAAGCTGATTGTGCAGAGTCTTCAGATAGGTCTGTGAGTACGGCTTTTTCTTCTCGTCACGATAGGCAAGCATTTCATTTTGCCATGTGATGATCTCCTTTGTGGAAATCTCGCTGATTTTCAGCTTACCGAAAAAGGGCAGTATCTTCGTGCGGATAATATGCTCCTTCGTCAACCAGGTGTTTTCCTTCAAGCGGTTTTTCACATCTCTGATATATAATTCCGTGAAAGCCTCAAAACTCATATCAAGGTCAGAGGAATTCTGTAGCTGGAACATCCGCTCCCATTCCTGCGCTTCTTTCTTTGTGGCAAAGCCACGCTTGCATTTCTGCTTGCGCTCGCCTTTCCAGTTCACATACCTTGCCATTACATACCAAGTACCGTTGTCCTCATTTTTGAATACTGGCATTACTCTTTCTCCTTTCCAGCTCCGTAGAGCCTTTCATAAAAATACTGGCGGTTGATACGCCCTGAAATCGTAATAAATCCCTTCGCTTTCAGTTCCTCATTCAGTTTCCTGATGAGCTTGTAAGCATAGGGCTTCGATACATTCAGTTCCTGCGCCACATCATCGGCACGGATAAACCTGTTTTCCATATACATCACCTTCCCTTCTGTTGTTTCAATTTCATTTATTTCGTGTCGGAATACTTTCTTGCCGCCTTCCGATTTGCCCGGGCGGGTACGCCATTACCGTGACGCACGACGGAAATTAAACTAATTTGTTTAATTCTATTTCATTATACTAAGCATATTTGCTTTTGTCAAGTGGTTTGCGAGAAAATATTAAACTTTTTTGTTTTGTTTTCTCTTGACTTTCACTAAACATATCTGCTATACTGGTCGTAGAATGAATGGACGACCAGTTCAAAGTTCTGTCAAGCAGGAAAGGGTAGAGATTTTCGCAGAAAATACTACCCGGTGCTTGACAGGTTCTTATACTGGTTGCAGATACATAAGCGAGGAGTGTAAACATTATGGCGATTGGTGAAAGAATCCATTTTTTCAGACTTCTGCGTGGTATGACGCAAAAATATCTTGGTACGGCTGTCGGCTTTCCCGAAAAGAGCGCCGATGTGCGCTTGGCGCAGTATGAAACCGGCTCCCGCAAACCAAAGGCGGATTTAACGGCTGCACTGGCTCAGGTGCTTGATGTTTCCCCGCAGGCTCTTGATGTTCCTGACATTGACAGTCAGATCGGTCTTATGCACACCTTATTTACCCTTGAAGATGTTTATGGGCTGACTGTCAGTGAAGCAGACGGAGAGGTTTGTCTGAAAGTCAACAAAGACAAGGGCAAAGAGGCTTACGAACTGCTGCAAATGCTCCATGCATGGAAAGAGCAGGCGGACAAGCTCTCTGCCGGTGAAATCAGCAAGGACGATTACGACCGCTGGCGTTACTACTATCCGAAATACGACACCACGCAGCTCTGGGCGAAAGTGCCTTCGCAGGAGTTGAACGATACGCTGGTGGAAGCGTTAAAAAACCACTCAACTAACAAATAAAGGAGTTGATACAACATGCCTGTTGTTCCAATTTATCTCAATATAGATGAAAAAACATACGCCGGTGTCAAATCCGGCCTCTATGAGCTATATGGTTTAGCCAAAAATGTTGATAATAAAAGGGTTGCCAAACATATTCCTGCGGTTGCTGACGCTGCTAAGGAGGGGGCATCTAAAGCTATTGATTTTATCCGAGTTCATCAAAAAGGAACTATCATAGTCGGTGGTGCTCTTATCGTTGGTGGCGCAGTCGCTGGTACAGTGGGTTATGTAGCACATCGAAAACAACGGCAACTAGACAAGCAATTTGCAACAGCTTTGCAAGAGTATTTAGATTCTGCCCGAACCGGAACTTTGAACATCGAAATCTTGGATACTCTTATCTGTTCCATTGAAGCTATTGAAAAGGGTAATCCCCAAAAATCTATTAACCTAAATATTTCAGCAGCCCAATTTGGCGACCTAATAAATTGCATATTTGATTACACTAAACGCTTAGCGGAAGCTAATAACATTAGTACGCAGTCTATAAGCCGGCCAAAATATTTCAAAAAGAAAACCGCTGACGATTTGAAATATTACTTGAACATGCAGAAACATATTTTTGAGCAAGCAGCTTAAAGACGACAAAAGCCCTTAGCCATGAGTTTCATACCCACAGCTAAGGGCTTTCTAATATGGATTTCTTCCGCCATGCAAGCCGCCTTTTATCATTCCGTAACCCATAAACCACCGGATTACAAGAATAATGGCACTTGTATGGCTGTTATCAAATTGTTATCAAAAGACTTCTCCAAACGCCGCAAACCCGCATAAACACTGGGTTTTTACGGGGTTCCGCTTTATTC
>ERZ1673697.3939-NODE-3939-length-10176-cov-4.006027_pt1 | contig 10176 bp, 10 predicted proteins | sample MGYA00580227_ERZ1673697 | MGnify/ENA primary metagenome ERZ1673697 (study PRJEB41218, sample SAMN15661759) | gut metagenome | host: Homo sapiens | place: Canada: London | collected 2015-08-20/2019-03-30 | study: EMG produced TPA metagenomics assembly of...
ATGAATCTGCATTTGTCAAAAAAACGCACCAGAAAAAAATCAAAACAATTTCAATCCATATATGTTCTTTTAATTTATTTATCATATTATTTTCTTCACCAATCCCTTCTTTTGTTGTTCTAATTCTAATAATCGCATTTCAAAGTCCTGCTTGTTTTTTTGTACAGAATTTTGCAACTGTAACCCCGCAAATAATGAGGAGATTGCTGCCATCATAGTAAAACCACATACGATAAGCGTTGGAAAATTTGGCACCATTCCAGTTTGTAAATATGTAATAAATACTGGAGCAGCAAATAATATTGATAATAAAGCCAATACTCCCGCTATAACGCCAAAGAAAGCCAGCGGTTTATAATTTCTAAACAGCCGCGTGATTGTTCGCAACACTTTTATTCCATCTGAATATGTATTTAACTTAGATTCACTACCTTCCGGCCGGTCTCTGTATTCAATAACAATGTTCTCTACCTGCATATTTTTATCAACAGCATGAATACTCATTTCTGTCTCTATTTCAAATCCCTTTGAAAGTATCGGAAAAGACTTTGCAAACTGAAAACTAAATGCTCTATAACCAGTCATGATATCCTTTATTTCTGTCTTAAACAAAAAATTTATCGCAGCTTTTACTATTGAATTCCCAAAATTATGAAAAGGCCTTTTGTTTTCCTGAAAATACGTAGAGGAAAGACGATCTCCCACAACCATGTCTGCGTTTTTTTCAGAACCAAATCCACCATTTCTCTTCCATAATCTGCGGGATATGTGTCATCTCCATCTACCATAATGTATACTTCCGCATCTATTTCTCTGAACATTCGGCGAACAACATTTCCTTTTCCTTGCATATATTCATGGCGAACAACCGCTCCAGCTCTTTTTGCTATTGCAACGGTATTATCACGTGAATTGTTATCATAAACATAAATAACTGCTTCTGGTAATTGTTCTTTCCAATCTGTTATTACCTTTTCAATTGTCTGCTCTTCATTGTAACACGGAACCAAAACCGCAATTTTATCCACTTTCCTTTCTTCCTCCTTCGTTTAACTGAATAAATACATGATTAAAAATTTTATTGGTTTCATATTTTTACTATACTTATTTTTCTTTTTCGATTTACTTCATGTTCTATCCAGTAAATTTATCATTTAACACAATCCGTCTCCCACCAACTTATCTCATGATTGTGTTCTTTTCCATTCTCCCAACCCTGCACCGTTTCTTGTAAAAAGCAATCCCAAAACACAGTACTTCGTCATAATCTTCTTCTAGTTCTCGGCTGTACTGCCTGTCTGCGATTTGCTTTACTGCCTCCTGACAGCTTTTACTCATGCTCTCCAGCGATTCCGCTTTTTTCGCCTCAAACACAGCCACCCGGGCATTAATCGTATCGTACACTACGATATCGCTTCTGCCTTCCCCATGTTCCTTATTTGATTCCACTTCATATCCGGCACCTGCAAAAATTCCTGCCAGAAATGCATGATAAAAATCTTCTTTATAGTCATGATAACTGATTGTGTGGCGCAACAGTTTGCTGATTTCCTCGGTCAGGATTTCCGTATTTCCTGTCCAGACTGCATCGAAAAGCTCCTTGCGGTTCCATGTCTGCACAGTATCAGAAAACCATTTGATAATCGTGCTTTCAAAAATTTCCCGCACTTCCGCATTCGGAATTTTCAAAGCGGTCATTCCATCCGGAATACTACTGTTCTTCTCCGCAGATGCCGCGCTGGTCAGATAACCGGTCAGATATAACACGCTCCACAGGTTATCTTCAGAAGAATGCAGATAATCATAGGTCAGGCTTTCATCCAAGCGTTGCAAAATAGAACCACCGGATAACAGTACTTCCAGTTTTTTTGTAATTGAAGCGCCTGCATAATCAATAAATGAGCGGATAATTTCATTGCCACTCGTATTTTTCCAGTAGCTTTTCGGTTTCATATCTGGATTTTGCTGAATATCACGTACATAATTGATCACATCCCATGGACAGTAAATCTCCATATTGCCAAAATGATATCCATCATACCACTCCTTAATAACATCTGCGTATTGTTCAACATATGCCGCAGCCAGGAGCTGATCCACGTCTGCCTGCGTAAATCCAAAATACTCATTGAATCCCGTTGTGGTAATTGTATCCAACACAAAATTATTCGTTCCGGTAAAAATGCTTTCCTTCGAAATTCTGAGACACCCTGTTAAAATAGCAAATTCCAGGGAACTATTGTCTTTCAATGATGTACTCATCATCGTCCGTAATACTTCCAGCATTTCATTATAATATCCATAATTGCTCGCTTTTGCCAGTGGAACATCATATTCATCCAGTAACAGAATAACTGTTTTTCCATAATACTGTTCCATAATTTTCGTCAGGATCTGAATGGAATAGCGGACTTCCACCATGGACGCCGTACGATTCTGTAAACGTCTGAACACATCTTTGTAATGTTCATCCACCAGCTCTCCATCCAGCAGATACGCATGTTGGATACAAAACTGAGCGATCACAACCTGTAATACATCAAATGCACTGGAAAAGGTATTTCCTTCCACATCTTTAAAGGTCAGAAACAGGACAGGATACTGATTTTCCCATTTCTCACAAATTTCAGGATACTCTGAAATCTTCAATCCTTCAAATAATGCTCTACCGTCTGACTGAATATCAAAAAAGTTGGCAAGCATGCTCATCCCCAGCGTTTTTCCAAAACGTCTTGGTCTGGTGATTAAAGTTACTTTTGCTTCCTGTTTTTTCAAAATATCTGCAATTAATTCTGTTTTATCTGTATAATAGTAGCCATTTTTCCGAATTTCTCTAAAGTCAGAAACGCCAACCGGCATACGCAAATTGCTCATCATCTTCTTACCTCTGTGTCTGTCCAGACTGTTTTGCCATTTTTTCACAGCATTCCTCTGCATAATCATGCTCCTTCATCTCATGGTACAGATCCGCTATGCATAAATCAAATTGACTGGCTTCCGTAATATTTTTTACTTTTTCCACATATGGCATCAGCCAATTAGCCATTCTTTCTCCCCCATCTTAAATAAAAAAGGAACAATGGATCAAGCACATATACTTTGCTATCTTTCCATTCAATTGCTCTGTATATTTCTTCTTTATTATCTAATACATTCTGCAACTTTTTCAAATGATCTTTGACGGTTTGTTTTTCCAGCCTTTTATCGTTGTTTTCCTTTTTGACAAGCTGTGTAATTCTTTCAAAAAATGTATTAAATTCGATTTCTGTCAACGGTGGATTTTTAGCAATTGTTTCCAGAATAAGTCCGTACATGTCCATGCTCTTTCCGTCAGCCAGTTCATACAGACGCCTTCTCTGTCCACGTTGATTTGGTCCCTGCTCCATCGTTCTTACCACATCTGCATAATTAAAATTAACAGTTGTAAAGCGATATGCCCGTTCCAGTATTTCTTCTGTAACTTCATTTTTATTTTCATCTTCCAGTAAAGTACAGATGCTCAGACATATATACTGCATGAGCTGTGGGGAAGTCAGGCACTCTACTGCTAATTTTTCTGCAATTGAATCCGCGATTTTTATGTTTAATTTTTCAAACCCCATTAGTGCAATTTTTTTCAGGTCCTCCTCTTTCCATGTCTCAATATTGATCAGACTGAGACGTCCTGAAAGGTCTGCATTCTGGCGAATTGCATCATCTGCTCTGTGTGGTAATGAAATAACAATTACCTTTAATTCTCTTCGAATTGCATCCTTCAATTGTTGTGCCATTTTCATCTGCATTTCTGCAGATGCGTAATGAAAATCATCCAAAACTAATACTTTTTCATGTTCTATAAAATATTGAATGATTTTATCTTTTGAAAGGACATATTTTTCGTTCATTCCTTCGTGTTCTGTAATTCTTTCATCTCTGGAAAAACGTTCTGTCGTCACTTCTCCATGATATGGCAGCCCGACTTTTGCTGCTACAATTGACCAAAAGTCTGCATTTTCATTAAAATCAGCACCGGAAATTTCTACAATATTCTCTAACCCTACTACTTTCTCGCACAAAATTGTTTTTCCCATTTTCGACGGACCAATAACAGAAGTCAGACATCCTGCTGTTCTCAATGCCTGTTTCAAACGCAATTCATAAGATATTCCTGTATTTTCATAATTTCTGGATACATATGTATATTCAGGATATGCGCCCGGTTTAAATACATTTTCTGCTCTCAGCAACATTTACGTCACCTCCAAAATCATTTTTAAGCATTATAACACATTCAATCATATTATAAACCTTTTATATACCTTTTCACACCTTTTTTTACTTAATTGTACTTATTATCTCATGAACAAAAGCGGTTCATGAGCAACATTCGCCGTTCGCCAATCATACCAGTACGTTGACTCTCCGGTGCTCATTCTATCATAAGCAAAAAACGTTAGTGTATAATTAGTATTTGCATAAATAGGAATTATTCCTATATAAAAGGGCGTGTGAAAAAACGCAAGTTTTTTCATGCGTCCTTTATTTGTTATACCCAAAAACAGATAAGATATCATAAAGGAAAATAAAAAGATAAGTTGCCAACGATTGCTTGACACAAACGCCAAAAACAGAAAACCTTGACATTTTCTTCCCCCTGCTGTACCATCTATATGAATTAAATCATACAGGCGGATGTCCGCCTCACAAAATAACCAGGGGAGCTTATCGGCTGAGAGTAAGGATGGACCTTAGACCCTTATACCTGTTGGACAATGCCATCATAGGAAGTGTTACAGAATATAATAGTATAGAAAACTATCAGACATTCTTAAAGCATCTGTCAACCGGCCGGTGCTTTTTTGATTGTAAAAATGTGCCAAACCCACGTGTATTGCATATTCAATTCAGGAATGCTTTGCATTTCTGCTGCAAATACTTCTGCAAATATGAGATATAGTGCGGAAATTATGGCAACTTAATGTAATAAGATTCAGATTCACAGAAGAAACTCGAATCTTAAATTTCACTTTTATTTTCAGGGAGGAACAAATAATGAACGCAAGTGTAGCTATTCAGGTATTACCGACAGTCACAGATGAAGACGAAGTCATCCGTATCGTAGACGAAGTCATTGATTACATCAAATCCACAGGTCTGAACTATTATGTAGGACCGTGTGAGACATCCATCGAAGGCGATTATGACGAACTGATGGAGATCGTAAAAAACTGCCAGCTGGTTGCTGCAAAAGCAGGCTGCCCGGCTATGAATACTTATGTAAAAATTTCTTTTAAACCAGAGGGAGATGTACTGACCATTGACAAAAAAGTTACAAAGCATCACCAGTAAGATTCCGGCAATCGTCGCGTTATGCCTGATCGTGCTGGCATGGTATCTGATCTGTGTATCCGGACTGGTTCCGGCTTATATGTTACCGTCACCGGTCAATGTGGCAAAAGCGCTGATCTCAGACATGCCGCTGATCCTGATGCATGCAAGATACACCCTGCAGGAGGCATTTTACGGTCTTTGCATCGGTATCCTGCTGGCTTTTGTCAGTGCCACACTGATGGATCGTTTTCTGACCATCAACCGGGCATTTTATCCGCTGATGGTAATCACACAGACGATTCCTACCATTGCCATTGCGCCGGTTCTGGTGCTCTGGATGGGATTTGGCATGGCACCAAAAATTGCATTGGTTGTCATCACCACATTTTTCCCGATCGCAGTCGGTCTGCTGGACGGATATAAAAGTGTGGATCAGGATGCGGTCAATCTGATGCGCGCCATGGGAGCGACAAAATTTCAGATTTTCCGGCATTTAAAATTTCCATCCGCTTTGAACCAGTTTTTCTCCGGTTTGAAGATTTCTGCTTCCTACGCTGTGGTTGGCGCTGTTGTTGCAGAATGGCTCGGTGGATTCAACGGACTTGGTGTTTATATGACCCGTGTCAAAAAGGCATACGCATTCGACAAAATGTTTGCTGTTATTATTTTTATCGTGATCATCAGTTTGCTGCTGATGCTCGCTGTCAACATTATCAGAAACTTATCCATGCCTTGGATAAGAACAGAAAAAGAGGGAAAAGAAGTATGAAAAACAAATTTTTAAAGAAACTTGCTGCTGCATCTTTAGCAGCTGCTATGATATTTTCCATGGCTGCATGCGGAAATGCTGACAACAACGCTGCAAAAGGAAATGCCTCCGACAGCTCTTCTGCTACCGCAGAGAACACTTCCAGCTCTGATAAAGATCTGACAAAGATCACATTCTGCCTGGACTGGACACCGAACACAAACCATACCGGTTTATACGTTGCTCAGCAGCTTGGTTACTATGAGCAGGCAGGTCTGGATGTCCAGATCGTTCAGCCACCAGAGGACGGTGCTGCATTAATGTGTGCTTCCGGTCAGGCTCAGTTCGCCATTGAAGCGCAGGATACTATGGCTGCATCTCTGGATTCCGATAATCCACTTGGTATCACAGCGGTTGCTGCTGTTCTCCAGCACAACACTTCCGGTATCCTCTCCCGTCAGGGTGACGGTATCGACACTCCGAAAGGAATGACAGGCAAAACTTATTCTACATGGGAGTCCCCGATCGAACTTGCTACTTTAAAAACTGTTATCAACGGTGACGGTGGTGATTTTGATAAAGTAAATCTGATCCCGAACGATATCACAGATGAACCGGCTGCTCTGGCTGCTCATCAGACAGATGCCATCTGGGTATTCTACGGATGGGGCGGAATCAATGCAAACGTAGAGAAAACACCTTGTGATTTCTTCTTCTTTAAAGATGTAAACCCGGTATTTGATTACTACACACCGGTTATCATCGCAAACAATGAATTTTTACAGAACAGCCCGGATGTTGCTAAAAAATTCCTTGAGGCAACTCAGAAAGGTTATGAATATGCCATCCAGAATCCGGTAGATGCCGCAAACATGCTGATCGCCGGTGACAACACGGGTTCCTTAAGCGGATCTGAAGATCTGGTTCAGGCTTCTCAGCAGTATATTTCCGAGCAGTACATCGCAGATGCTCAGAAATGGGGATTCATCGATGAGGATCGTTGGAATACATTCTACAAATGGCTGGCAGATAACGGACTTACCTCCAAAAATCTGACCGGACAGGGATTTTCAAACGACTACTTAGGTGGTAATTAAGATTTCAAACAGGAAATAAAAATGGCATTATTAAAAGCAGAACATATTACAAAAATATATGGACAGCGAACGATCATCAAAGATATCAATATCGAACTGAATCAGGGTGAGCTGGTATGCCTTCTTGGTGTCAGCGGTTCCGGAAAGACGACATTGTTTCACATTCTTTCCGGCCTGACTACACCGGAGGAAGGACATGTGTATCTGAATGATAAAGAGATCACTTCCACTCCGGGACAGATCAGCTACATGCTTCAGAAAGATCTGCTGCTGCCTCATAAGAAAATTATTGATAATGTATCGCTGCCCCTTGTCTTAAAGGGCATGAAAAAAGCAGATGCACGCCAGAAAGCAGATCCACTGTTTGCAGATTTTGGTCTGGATGGTACACAGTATCAGTATCCAAGTCAGCTCTCCGGCGGTATGCGTCAGCGTGCAGCGCTTCTGCGGACATATCTGTCATCCAACGGTGTCGCGCTGCTGGACGAACCGTTTTCCGCACTGGATACCATTACAAAATCCAATATTCATAAGTGGTATCTGAATATTATGACGCACATTGATCTGTCAACGCTGTTTATTACGCACGATATTGATGAAGCGATTCTTTTATCTGACCGCATTTACATCTTGAATGGTACACCGGGCGAGATTAAAGATGAGATCGTGATTCGTGAGAAGAAACCGCGACCGGATGATTTTTATCTGACGGAAACGTTTTTAAATTATAAACGTGACATTATAAGCAGACTTTAAGTGGCTAAACATTTTACCTTTGCCACGTATGTAAATAGGGACTGAGTTCATTTTTTCTTAGCGAGCGATTGTTAGCCGCGAAGACAAAATGAACTCAGTCCCTTTCAAAATCTCAAATTTTCTGCCACAAAACAAGCTTTTTAAATAATTTCCATTGCTGCGGTCCAGCCTTCTCTTACCGCATCACCAATCTGACGGGCACGGACACAGTCACCGATCTTCCATACCGGAATACCAGCTTCTTTGATTGCCGCCTCAAGTGCTTCTGTCGCATGTGCGCGGCGTCCCATTGCATTGACAACAGAATCTGCTTTGATAGTAATTTCTGTTCCATTCTGCTCAGCTACAACAAAGTCTTTGCCGACTTTGATAACTTTTGCATTTACTTCGTATTTACCACCGTTTTTATCGATAAAGTCATGTACAGCAGTTCTGTACAAACCGGTTGTCTCCGGCATCAAAGCACCTTTCATCTCTACGATGGTTGTCTCTACACCGTGATCTATGTAATCTGCTGCTGCCTCACAGCCTACCAGACCACCGCCGAGTACGATGGTGCTTTTTCCAAGACCAGCAAAATCGTTGTAATATACCTCCATTGCTGTGACAGCATTTTCAATTCCCTCAATTGGAAGGATCAGATCATCAGATCCGACTGCCAGTACAACTGCTTCCGGAGCGATCTCTTTGATAAGTTCCGGTGTTACTTCACAGTTTAATCTTACTTTGATCGGACGTTTCTCTACGTCACGGACCAGCAGATCTTTGAAGTTTCTGATATCTACTTTATGATCGGTATGATCTGTAAAGTTAATCAGACCGCCTAACACGCCTGCTTTCTCGCACAGGATTACCTGATGCCCTCTATCTGCTGCTGTGATTGCTGTCTGCAGACCACCGCAGCCGCCACCTACTACCAGTACTTTACGGCTTGCTTCCGGTTTTGGCATACGCTCCGGAAGAACTTTATGATGAGAAGCCGGCCATACGTCGTATGGGTTGATCGTACAGGAATCCAGTGGTGGGAACTTCACAGTCCAAATCTCTGTCTCATGTTCACCGGACGGACCCGGATAACATCTTCCGCAGCGTAGACAGCGACGAATTTCATCTGCATGACCAGCTTTTGCCTTATTCGGGAATGCCGGATCAGCAAAGAACTGACGTCCCATGGATACCATATCAATTTTGCCTGCTGCAATTGCTTCTTCTGCCTGTTCCGGAGAGTTAATACCTCCAACTGCTGCAACCGGGATAGACACGTTTTGTTTGATCACAGATGCCGGCTCGATATTCGGTCCATGCGGAGCATATGCAGTTGTGAACTCCCAGCTTCTGGAAGAACTCAGATAATGACCACAGGATACATGAATCATATCAATGTACGGCTCACAAAGTTTACAGTATTTTACAGCATCTTCCAGCTCTAAGCCACCCGACAGATGTTCAGAACTGCTGACACGAATCTCAATCACAAAATCAGGTCCCATAGCCTCACGAATAGTTTTTAACAGATCAACAGTAAATCTTGCTCTGTTTTCAAAGGATCCGCCGTACTCATCGGTACGTTTATTGTACTGCGGAGAAAGGAACTGTGCCGGAAGCCAACCATGTCCGCAATGGATCATAACGCCTTCCCAACCTGCTGCCTCAAACCATTTACAGGCAGTTACATAATCCTGATAACAGCTTAAGATTTCTTCTTTTGTAAATGCATCTACATGAGTTCCATCCGGAAGATCTTTCTCAGATGGTCCTTTTGGATTGATGCCGTCTCCGATATTTGTTTTGATCTCACCACAGGAAATCAGCTCACCGATTGCCAGTGCGCCATAGCTTTTGATCATCTCTGCGGTTTCTTTAATGATGTTGAATTTTTTATCGGATCTGGATGTATAATCAAGGTATGGTTCAAACGGGAAACGTTTGTCATACTCATGGTTCGGGCTTAACTCACCCAGACAGACGATTCCTGCACCGCCTTTTGCCTTCGCTTCCAGCATCCGGAATGCACGCTCCGGTACCGGGGTGGTGTAACCAAACGGATCCGGATCCAGCTCGATATAATGATCAAATGCAAATAATGCTGGAGCTGCCTCAATACGGTTTTTAACGATTTTTGAACCAACTTTTAACGGCTCAAATAAATGTGGAAAATACGGATTTTTTTCTGCCATAATCTCTTACCTCATCCTTCTTTTTTGTTACTGAAACTGTAACAGAAATTACCCTGTTTATTCAAACATCAGCTTTTTTCATGCTGTT
>ERZ1673697.3942-NODE-3942-length-10168-cov-3.577178_pt1 | contig 10168 bp, 7 predicted proteins | sample MGYA00580227_ERZ1673697 | MGnify/ENA primary metagenome ERZ1673697 (study PRJEB41218, sample SAMN15661759) | gut metagenome | host: Homo sapiens | place: Canada: London | collected 2015-08-20/2019-03-30 | study: EMG produced TPA metagenomics assembly of...
AAATTCAAATGGAAAAAAGCCGGTGCTGATGCTGGATGCCCATACAGATGAGTGTGGCTTTATGGTACAGGGGATCATGGAAAATGGTCTGTTAAGCCTGATCATGTTAGGTGGAATGGACTTGCCAAGTATCCCGGCACATACCTTACTGGTACGCACCAGAGCCGGAAAGCTGGTAAAGGGCATCACCACCTCCCGTCCGGTGCATTTTATGACGGATAAAGAAAAGAGCGCACCGCTTGACATCCGTGAAATGTTCCTAGATGTAGGCGCATGCAGCAAAAAAGAGGCAATGGAAAGCTTCGGTATCAATATCGGTGATCCGGCTGCTCCGGAAGTTGCATTCGAGTATGATGAAGAGCATGGATTATGCTTTGGCAAGGCCTTTGACAACCGTATGGGCTGTGCCTGCATCATCCACACATTAAGAGCATTACAGGCAGTAAAAGATGACCTGGCAGTAGAAGTAGTAGGAGCATTCGCTTCCCAGGAAGAGGTTGGTATGAGAGGTGCAACCGTTACTTCTGCACAGGTACAGCCGGATCTGGCTATCGTATTTGAGGGCTCTCCTGCAGACGACTTCTACTACAGCTCTGAAAAATCCCAGGGCGGCATGCATAAAGGCGTACAGATCCGCTGCATGGATAAGAGTTATATTACCAATCCTGCATTCTTAGAGTATGCACATGAACTGGGCGATACCATGGGTATCACCTACCAGGACGCAGTAAGAAGAGGCGGCAGCACCAACGCAGGCAAGATCAGCCTTGCAGGAAAAGCCGTACCAACCCTGGTACTTGGCATTCCAAGCCGTTATGTACACAGCCACTATAATTTCTGTGCTATCGAAGATGTAGAAAGCACCGTCCGCATGGCAGTTGAGGTTATCAAGGGACTGAATGAGGAGAGAATTAAGCATCTGATGCATCAGGATATTATGTAAATCCTGGGAAAACAGGATCTGGAAAAATCTGGGAAAATGTGAAAAAGGGACTGCTCTGGTGTGGCCTGCGGGCCGCGCCGGGTGGTCCTTTTTTGCATTCTCCCCGCCTACTGGCGGGAGAAGCCCTACTGTGATATAATTCTTTAGAAAAACTTTCATTTTTTATGAAGCGCCTCTTTCAAATTCATTGCTACTATATAAACCGTAAGGAGGAAATGAGTATATGAACGGAGACAGTATCCTTTTAGTAGAGGATGACAAAGAAATACGCCAGGGAGTGGAAATTTTCCTGCGCAGCCAGGGATACCAGGTATTTCAGGCAGAAAACGGCCTTGAAGGCTTAAAGCTCCTGGAAGAAAGGCCTATCGACCTGGCAATCGTAGATGTGATGATGCCGGTAATGGACGGTATCACCATGACTGCGAAACTGCGGGAAAAATATGACTTTCCGGTGATCTTCCTTTCGGCAAAGACAGAAGAGGTAGATAAGATCCTGGGACTCAACATAGGAGCAGATGACTATGTGACAAAGCCATTTACTCCCATGGAACTGATGGCAAGAGTCAACTCCCAGCTGCGCAGATATCACCGTTTCTTAGACCGGTTAAATTCCGGGCAGAAGGAAAATCCAAAGATCCACCAGGTGGGCGGACTGGAAGTCAATGAGGAAACAGTGGAAGTCAATGCAGACGGTAAAAATGTAAAAGTGACTCCCATTGAATTCAAGATCCTTCTCCTTCTCATCCGCAATCCGGGAAGAGTTTTCCCGGCAGAAGAGATCTACGAAAGAGTATGGAACGAACGTGCCATCAACACAGATACTGTCATGGTCCATATACGCAACCTCCGTGAAAAAATCGAAGTGGATCCAAAAGATCCGAAATACATAAAGGTGGTGTGGGGTGTTGGATACAAACTTGAAAAACAATGATGATCTGGAAATGAAAAATGCTGGAAATGAAAATGTTACAAACGGAAATCTTGTAAAGAAAAATCATAATTGGAAAATTCTGGGAATTATAGCCATGATACTGACGGTTTTTATTGCGGCAGGTGCTACGGTGGGGCTATATCCCTATATGGAAGAGAAAGCTGCAGAATTCAACAGCAGGAACCGCAGGCAGGAAACAGAAGCAGCAGGCGGGTTCGGAAATCTGACCACCCAGGTGATGAATTTCAGCTACGTTCTCTGGCATCAGCAAAAACAGGAAGAAAATGGTGGTATCCTTACTTATTCCCAGACATTTCTCACAGGAGATGGGGCCGGGGCTATTCTGGATACGACAGATGCGCAGAATGTGCCGGAAACACCGGACACGGACCATACAGCAGCCGGTGCAGATGCCACAGAAAATACAGATGCAGTGACCGATGGGGCTGCAGCCGATCCATCCCTTTCAGAACAGCAGACAGATGAAAGTGAGAACGCAGAAGTTACAGACGAAGAAGTTTATGGTGCATATGTTACAGAAACAGAAGAAGACATTCCGGCTCTCAGAGAAGAAATAACAGATCTGATCGATGAACTGGGAACCAGCTGGAATAATCTTTATAACCAGTACAATGAACGTATCTCCTATGCGGTCATGGACCCACAGGGCGGCTACCTGCGCAGCAATGTAAGTGCTCCTGAGGAAATATTTTCCCGGACAGTAGCAGACAATGAACTTCAGTTTACCGTACATTTTGATGAAAATGGCAGACTGACTGTGTCAGGTGTAACAGGTCTTGAAAGCAACTGTTCAGGCCTGATCCGTTCCATTGGCCGTTTTGAGTTTTATGATCCCCTGGCTGCAAGACTTAATAACAGCTACCGCAGATCTGGTCTGGAATTCAGTGGTCCGAAAAATATGACCATCAAATTCCGGTGTCAGCCGACTCAGCTTGGAAGCTGGAATGAGGAAAAGCCACGGAATGCATATGCTTATGATAATTATGATTATCAAAGCGGTCATGGATTTATCACCGTTGTTGCATATGTAAGTATGGCAGTCCTGGTGGCAGCACTTCTTATCCCTTTTATCCCGGGAATGGAAGTGGTCAAAATGAAAATATTCAGCTGGTCACTTGAGCCTCTTTGCGTTATCGGAGTGGGCTGGCTGCTGCTTTTCTTAAATATGGAGATCCCGTTAGATATAGTACGCAGCTTTATGGCGGGAACTCTCCAGGCAGAGCTGGCAAAAGCAGGCTTTTTACCATTTATGGCCAATGCTCTGGCCGTTGCAGCTAATTTCCTGTTCTGGGTGGTCATTTACGGAATGTTTTACTGGGGAGTTACTAATTTACGTTCCTTCTTCAGTTTAGGACCATGGCGCTACTTTAAAGAGCGCACCTGGGTTGGAAAATTCCTTTGCTTCTGCAAACACTGGGTATGCACAGGTCTGGATCTGTTCTCCCAGACAGACTGGGAAAGCAGGTCCAGCAAGATCATCGGAAAAGCAGTGCTTGCAAACTTTGTGATCCTTGCATGCATCTCCCTGCTGTGGTTCTGGGGCATCGGCGCGCTGATCCTTTACTCTATTGCATTATTCTTCCTGCTGAAGAAATACTGGGGAAAGGTGCAGGAAAAATACCACAGACTCCTTAACTGTATCCAGGAAATGGCAGAAGGCAATCTGGACGTAAAAGAAGAAGAAGACTTAGGAATTTTTGAGCCATTTAAAAATCAGCTGTTTAAGGTGCAGGAAGGCTTCAAAAAAGCAGTGGAAAAAGAGGTGAAAAGCGAGCGCACCAAAACCGAGCTGATTACCAATGTTTCCCACGACTTAAAAACACCATTGACTGCCATTATTACTTATGTAAACCTGTTAAAGCAGGAAAATATTACCGAAGAAGAACGAAACTCCTACATCCAGATCTTAGACCAGAAATCCATGCGCTTAAAAGAGCTGATCGAAGACCTGTTTGAGGTAAGCAAGGCGGCAAACGGTACCGTAGTCCTTCATCCAGAAGAGGTAGATGTGGTCAGCCTGTTAAAACAGGTCCATTTTGAACTTTCCGATAAAATAGAAGCCAGCGGCATTCAGTTCCATTTTGACCTGCCAAATGAGCGCCTGGCGGCGTCCTTAGACGGCCAGAAGACCTGCCGTATCTTTGAAAATCTCCTGGTGAACATCACCAAGTATGGCATGAAAGGCACCAGGGCCTATATTAAGGCAGAAAAAGACGGAGAATATGTACAGGTAACATTGCGAAACATCTCCGCAGAAGAACTGAAGATCTCACCGGAAGAGCTGACAGAACGTTTTGTAAGAGGGGATGCGTCCAGAAATACAGAAGGCTCCGGTCTTGGTCTTGCCATTGCAAGAAGCTTTACCGAAGTCCAGGGCGGCACCATGAAGATAGAGGTAGAAGGAGACCTGTTCAGGGTGATCCTTCGCTGGAAGTTAAAGGATGGCAGTGAAGAGCCGGAAGAAACAATCCAGGAAGGATCAGTCCAGGAAAAGTTAGTTCAGGAAGAACCAGAAGCAGATGATCTGGATACGTCAGATCAATAGATATAATTTTTATAATAAGCCTGAAAAAGATCAATAAAGGCCTTCTGGGCTTTGGATAAATAATTCTTACCTGAAGTAACGATATCAAATAACCGCGCAGAAGCAGGAGAATTGATCTTATAATAAGACATTTCTGGGTGTGCGTTAGTCAGCATCCAGTCACTGATAAAAGCTGCCCCGATCCCGGATCTGGCCAGATGATAAGAGGTTACCAACTGTGATACCTCCATGGTGATATTGGGAGTTATTCCTGCTTCTTTAAAAAAAGTCATACTCCGTTTACGAAGATTGTTGCCTGGAGTAAGCAAAATAAAAGGTGTATCTGTAAACGCTTGTAAAGTAATAGAAGGGCAGTCCGGATCCTCAAATTTACGTGCCAGGACATCCTGAGAAGAAAGGGCTGTTTTAGTGAAAAAACGGTTTACAGAAAAATGGCTTGGAACAGCTAACAGGATCGTATCCTGAAAGGAAGGAGAACGACGCAGTTTATCAGAAGGATCAGGAGTACAATTAAAGGTTAAGTCTATTTTGTCATTTTTTAACATATCAATCAGTTCCCAGGAACCAGCTTCAATAAGTTGAAGACTGATCCCCGGGAACTTTTTTTTGTAAGCTGCAATAACAGGGGGAAGAATATAGGCATTAAAATAATGAGTTCCGCCAACACGCAGATGTCCTGTTTTCAGATCAGTCAGGTCATTCAGCTGCATGGCAAGCTCCTGCTCTAAATGCTGGATCTGTTCAATTTTTTGAATATAGATCATGCCGGCTTCAGTTAGTTCCAAGGGCTTTTTGTCCCGGTTGAATAAGGGCATTCCTACTTCATGTTCTGCTTTTTGAACGGAAATGCTTAAAGCAGGCTGGGTTAGGAAAAGCTTTTCGGCTGCTTTTGAAAAGCTTCCGCATTGATAAACAGTGTAAATATATTTCATTTCCGGCTGCATGAAATCTCCTTTTGTATATAAATTCAATTTATAATAATATAAAAACCATAAAATTGATTTTATCATATAGCAGATCTATACTGATGTCAAGAGATACAGATGAGCAAAAAAATGAATGTAGCAGGAGGAAAGAATATGAAGGTAGATGCACTGATCATGGATCCAAAAGACAATGTAGTAACCTGTGTAAGAGATGTAAAAGCAGGGGAAGTGGTACATTACCGCAGCAAAAATGAGGATCTGGAAATTTTAGCAAAAGAGGCAATCCCATTTTCCCATAAGATCTCACTGACAGATCTGGAGGAAGGACAGGAAGTTATCAAATATGGAGAGCTGATCGGAAAGACTACAAGAAAGATCAATGCAGGATGTCTGGTAGATCATAACAATATTTACAGCGTGCCCCGTGACTATGAAAGCGAACTGGTAGAAGAAAAGGGAGAAGAGCCTGTTGAGATTAAAAAATCAGAAAAGGGAGAAAAGATCCAGTTTCTGGGATACCGCCGTTCTGACGGAAGAGTGGGGATCCGCAACCATGTACTGATCCTTCCAGCCTGTGCCTGCGGAAGTGAGTCAAGCCGTATTGTTGCAAGCCAGGTAAGAGGGGCTGTAAATATTGTATTTAATACGGGATGTTCAGATGTGGCAGATAATACAGCCATGTCTCAGAAGATATTAACTGGTTTTGCCTGTAACCCAAATGTATACGGAGTCGTGATCATCGGTCTTGGATGTGAAACGGTAGGACATAAGCAGTTAAGAGAAAAGATCCAGAAGATGACAGATAAGCCAGTAGTGTCTTTCGGAATCCAGGAAGAAGGCGGTACCTTAAAGACCATTGAAAAGGCTACAAGAGCAGCAAGAGAACTGGCAGCACAGGCTGGTCTCGTAAGAAAAGAATGGTGCGATATTTCTGAACTGATTATGGGAATTGAATGTGGCGGATCAGATGCTACATCTGGAATTGCTTCCAATCCGGCAGTAGGAGAGTTAAGTGATCTTTTAGTGGATCTTGGTGCATCTACGATCATGAGTGAGTCTATTGAATGGATCGGTGGAGAACATATTGTGGCAAAACGAGGAGCAACACCTAAGATCCACAATCAGGTGATCCGTGTCTGTGAAGAATATGAGAAACATTTAAAACAGGCAGGACAGGACTGCCGCGCAGGACAGCCAACACCTGGAAACAAAGCAGGAGGCCTTTCTACACTGGATGAAAAGAGTCTTGGATGTATCCGTAAAGGCGGAACAAGGCCGATCGTTGAAGTTTTGGAGCAGGCGGTACGCCCGAGCAAACATGGTGCCATTGTTATGGATACAGCAGGATATGACATCTCTTCTGTTACATCCATGGTAGCAGCCGGATGTGCCTGCGTCATATTTACAACCGGACGCGGAACACCAACAGGAAATGCTATTGCGCCAGTTTTAAAAGTAACAGCCAATAAACGGACTTATACGCACATGGAAGATAACATGGATGTGGATTTAAGCGGGATCATTGAGGGTACGAAGACAATTGAAGAAAGCGGAAAAATGCTTTTAGATGAGATTGTTCAGGTCTGCAACGGAAAACTGACAAAGGCAGAGGCGTATGGATTTTCTGATATTGCGGTAGACCATGTATGCAGATTTGTATAAAAAACGGGGGGACATACATATGAATCCAATAAAAAAATGGAACCAGTTAGGATTATTCACCAGAATTATGGTGGGATTTGTTCTTGGTATTGCAGCAGGACTTATTTTTGGAGAGAAAGCAACAAAGCTGGCATTTCTTGGAACTATATTGACCCGTCTGCTGACTATGGTAGTTGCACCATTGGTGCTGGGACTTTTGATATGTTCGGCAGCAGATGTAAAGGATTTTAAAACATTAGGAAAAATTGGAGGACAGACATTAGGAATTTTTCTTGGCGGTACTGCAATAGCTGTTGCTATTGGTCTTGTTTTATGTAATATCATGCAGATTGGCGCTGGATTTGTGATGGAGTCAGCGCAGGCCTATGATGCAAAAGAAATCCCAAGTATTGTAGATACTCTGATGGACATTATTCCAACCAATCCATTTAATTCTTTAAGCACACAAAATCTGCTTCAGATCATCTTTTTCTCATTATTGTTAGGCTTTGCTTTGATCAAACTGGGAGAAAAAGGAGAACCTGTTTTGAATTTCTTCCGTGCATGGACAGAGGCATGGAAGGAAATTACGAACATTGTTCTGGAATTTACACCATATGGCGTATTTGGTCTGATGGCAAATATTGTTGGTAAATATGGTATGGGTGTTATGCTTCCTTATATGAAAACAATTGCTGCATGTTATATTACCTGTGCATTATTTACCGTTTTTGTACAAGGTGGATTAATGGCTGGTCTGTACGGCGGGATCAGTCCGGTCCGTTTTTTCTCGGTCATGAAAGAAGCAATGCTTTTTGTATTTGCAACCTGCTCCAGCGTGGCAACGATACCATTAAACTTAAAATGCACGAAAGAGTTAGGTGTCAGTGATAAGATTGCAGATTTTGTTATTCCATTCGGTGCAGTTATGAATATGAATGGAACAGCAATTTATGAGGCAGTAGCAGTTATTTTTGCATCACAGGTTTTTGGCATTCAATTAACACTGACCCAGCAGATCATGGTCATGGTAACAGCAGTTTTAGCTTCCGTAGGAACAGCAGGTATCCCTGGTTCCGGTCTGGTGATGCTGACTATTGTCTTGAATGCAGTACATCTGCCATTGGAAACAATTGGCCTGTTAGCTGGTATTGACCGCATTTTGAACATGGCACGAGTTATTCCTAATATTGTAGGTGACGCTGCCGCAGCAGTTGTAGTAGCAAAAAGTGAAGGCGAATTAAATACAGTAGGGTTAAAAAAATAATATAAAAAAATGGGTTGCTGTGTTTATGTGCAGCAACCCATTTTTGAACAAAAAATCCATACAAATGTGGTCAGGAATTCACTGTGGCAGAACTGGTATCAGCAGTTGCCCCATTTTCAGCAACAGGTTTGTCAGCGGGAGCTGTATCAGCAGCGATCACCTGCTTCAAGGCATCCTCTGCCCCGTTCAGGTTAATATTCCTGGTCACCTTGGCATCATATGTATCTGCTTTCATGATCTCAGCCAGGTCAACGCCTGTAGCCTCTTTCATGGACTCAAACAGCTTTGCCATAACCACAGGCACATTGCCTGCAACGTTGCCAACACCGTCATCAGACCCATTTCCACCGCCGATAATGGTGATCTTGTCGATCTGGGATAATGGTTCTGCGATTTCAGGAAGGACTTTCATCATCATTTCTGCCATAGCAGCGTGGTTGTACTTCTGGTAAGCCTGGGCTTTCTTTTCCATACCTTCTGCTTCTGCTAAAGCCTTTGCCTGGATAGCGGCAGCTTCTGCTTCACCTCTCGCCCGGATACCTTCTGCTTCCTGGAGCATAGCGTATTTCTGTGCTTCTGCCTGTGCTTTTCGTGCTTCCGCTTCTTTCTCCTGCTCGTATTTCTTCGCCTCTGCCTCTCGCTGGCGGCGGGTCAGGTCAGCGGCAGCAGCCTGCTCAATGGCATAACGGTCAGCATCCGCTTTCTTATTGATCTCAGCTTCCAATGCCTGCTGCTGTACAGCAACTTCCTGTCTACGCAGTTCTGCTTCACGTTCCGCCTTGGCGATCTGTGCGTTAACAGTAGCAGCCTGGATGGTCTTTTGCTGTTCCTGCTTCTGGATCTCATAAGCAGCGTCTGCTTCCGCCTTTTTGGTATCAGAAGCCTTCTGTAATTCCGCCTTTTTAATAGCCAGTTCATTATTCTTCTGTGCAATCTCTGTTTCTGCCAGAACTCTTGCCTCATTGGAAGCCTTATCTGCAGCAGCCTGGGCAATGGCAATATCACGTTCTGCCTCCGCCTTTGCAATGGAAGCGTCCTTGCGGATCTTAGAAGTATTATCCATACCAAGATCCTGGATCAGGCCATGTTCATCTGTTACATTCTGGATATTGCAGGAAAGGATCTCAATTCCCAGCTTCTCCATATCCTTAGAAGCCTTTGCCATAACCTGATCTGAGAAAGAGTCACGGTCTGTATTGATCGCACGCAGAGTCAACGTACCGATGATCTCTCGCATATTACCCTGAAGAGAGTCCTGCAGATCAGCGGCGATCTTGGCAGAATTCTTATTTAAGAAATTTCGCATAGCCAGTTTTAACATGGCCGGGTCATCTGCCACACGTACCTTTGCAACAGCGTCCACCATAACATTGATAAAATCATTAGTAGGAATGTACTCATCTGTTTTAATGTCAACGGTGATCTGGCCAAGATAAAGCTTATCAAGCTGCTCAAAGAAAGGCAGTTTCAGACCGGCGCGGCCTACCAGCACCCGGGGCTCTTTTCTGAGACCGGAGATAATATAGGCGTGATCCGGTGGAGCTTTTACGTATCCCTGGGTTATAATAAGAAGCACCAGAAGGACAACCAGGATAACAGGACCAAAATAGAGGATCAGTTCTAACATAGGAACTCCTTTCTGACACTGCCGTGATATCCAACTGGCAGCTTCAAGTAAAATAATATTTTGTATCTGAATTTTACCATATAAAAATCAAAGAATATATACATTTCATTAAAATGTAAAAAAATGTAAGAAAAAATATTAAAAAATACGCCGGGGAAATTACTTCTCCAGCGCATTTTTTAAGCCTCCTAAAAACTCAATATCATCTTTTTTCACACGGATATTGGCAGCCATGGTTTTTCCGCTGCTGTTGGTGACCTTGATCTC
>ERZ1673697.3949-NODE-3949-length-10161-cov-4.164259_pt1 | contig 10161 bp, 10 predicted proteins | sample MGYA00580227_ERZ1673697 | MGnify/ENA primary metagenome ERZ1673697 (study PRJEB41218, sample SAMN15661759) | gut metagenome | host: Homo sapiens | place: Canada: London | collected 2015-08-20/2019-03-30 | study: EMG produced TPA metagenomics assembly of...
AGCCATCGGTCTTTTGAGGGGAGTATAAATAATTAATAAGGGGTTGTAGAAAGTGTTCTTTCTACATCAATAAGTATAATATAGTATGGAAGAAATTGCAAGAAAAAATTAAAAAAATATACATAAAAAGATGTAACAGAGACATACTAAGACCGTAATCAAATTGATTAGGAGGAATAGAATATGTCAAACAATTACAGCTCATCTAACAACAATATGGGAAATGCAAACAATAAGAATGCAAGAAATGCATCCGATAAGAACACCACAAACAGAAATGCATCCGACAAGAACACGATGAACAAGAATGCATATGGACAGAATTCCACAAACAAGAATTCAGCAGGACAGAATTGCAATTACTAAATGAAGGAAAAAGCAGAAGGAGAGGCGTACCGAAAGGCGTCTCTCCTTCTGCTTTACTCTTCTTACTGTTCTTCTTGACAAAATATATGGAAAGAAAGTAAGATGGTAGAAAGATGAAAGACAATGATTTGGAGTAGTATATGGACAGAATAGAGTTGATTGCTCCGTGCCATTTTGGCCTGGAGGCAGTACTGAAAAGAGAAATATTGAATCTGGGATATGAAATTTCAGAGGTAGAAGACGGCAGAGTATCCTTTTACGGAGACAGGAAAGCAATTTGCCGTGCCAATATATTTCTCCGCACGGCGGAGCGTATTCTTTTGAAAGTCGGACAGTTCCGGGCAGTTACTTTTGATGAACTTTTTGAAAAGACGAGAGCAATTCCCTGGGAGGAATACATTCCGGAAAATGGGAAGTTCTGGGTCGCAAAAGCCGCTTCTGTAAAGAGCAAATTGTTTAGCCCTTCGGACATTCAGTCAATTATGAAGAAAGCGATGGTAAAGCGCCTGCAGGAGAGATATCATACGGACTGGTTTACAGAGGAGGGGGCATCCTTTCCTGTGAGAGTCTTTTTTATGAAGGATGTGGCGACGGTCGGTATTGACACATCAGGAATCTCTCTGCATAAGCGGGGATACCGGGAAGTGTCCGGGAAAGCGCCGATTACAGAGACACTGGCGGCGGCGCTGATTATGCTGACGCCCTGGAACAAAGATCGGATTTTGGTAGATCCTTTCTGTGGAAGCGGGACATTTCTAATCGAGGCGGCGATGATGGCTGCAAATATCGCGCCGGGCATGAATCGTTCTTTTACGGCGGAAGAGTGGAAGAACTTTATCCCGAAGAGAGACTGGTATGACAGTATTGATGAAGCAGAAGCGTTGATTCATGATGAGATTGAGACAGACATTCAGGGATATGACGTAGATGGCTCGGTAATAAAGGTGGCGAGACGCAACGCCAGAGAAGCAGGAGTGGAGCATCTGATACATTTTCAGGAAAGAGATGTGAAAGAACTGAGACATCCGAAGAAATATGGATTTGTGATTACGAATCCTCCGTATGGAGAACGGCTGGAGGATAAGAAAGATCTTCCGGCGTTGTACCGGACATTTGGCGAAAGCTTTCGGACGCTGGATTCCTGGTCTGCGTATATGATTACCAGCTACGAAGAAGCAGAGCGGTATTTTGGCCGCAAAGCGGATAAGAACCGAAAAATATATAATGGAATGTTGAAAACATATTTTTACCAGTTTTTAGGACCGAAGCCGCCGAAGCGGCCGGGGGAAGGCAGGAGAGAAGATGGACAAAATAGTATTTGCAACGGGAAATGAAAATAAGATGATAGAGATCCGTATGATATTGGAGGATTTGGGAATAGAGATCCTTTCTCAGCGTGAAGCGGGGATTACGGCGGATGTAATTGAAGATGGAGCAACTTTTGAGGAAAATGCCATGATTAAGGCGAGGGAGATTGCAAAATATACAGATGCAATTGTGCTGGCGGATGATTCAGGACTGGAGATTGATTATCTGAATAAGGAGCCGGGGATTTATTCGGCAAGGTATATGGGAGAGAATACTTCTTATGATATTAAGAATCAGGCGCTTCTGGATCGGCTTGACGGCGTGCCGGATGAGAAGCGTACAGCAAGATTCGTCTGCGCTATAGCGGCTGTATTTCCGGACGGGACAGAAGAAGTCGTGCGGGGAACCATGGAAGGTATCATCGGACACGAGATTATCGGAGAAAATGGGTTCGGATATGATCCAATCTTTTTCCTGCCGGAATATCATTGTACCAGCGCCCAGCTTCCGCCTGAGAAGAAGAACGAATTAAGCCATCGGGGCGAGGGACTCAGAAAGATGCGTGTGGTAATCGAGAGTAAACTTAAGGAAGCGAGTAAATAGGAAAGAGCAGGACGGGGTATGAGAATTCTAATTGTCAGCGATACGCACAAATCTCATGTGAATTTGGAAAAGGTTTTGAAGCAGACGGAGCATATAGATACGCTGATACATCTTGGAGATGTAGAAGGCAGGGAGAAGGATATAGAAGCACTGGTTGACTGTCCGGTACATATGGTTCGCGGCAACAATGATTTCTTTTCCGAGCTTCCCAGGGAGGAAGAGTTTTTTATAGGAGGGCATCATGTATTCATTACGCACGGGCATGGCTATTACGTGAGTATGGGAGAAGAACGTCTGAAGCTGGAAGCCCGCGGGCGGGGAGCAGATATTGTGATGTACGGCCACACGCATGTGCCTGCGCTTACGGTTGAGTCGGATCTGGTTACACTGAATCCGGGGAGTATTGCTTATCCGAGACAGCAGGGAAGAAGGGCAAGTTATATTTTGATGCAGGTAGATGAAGTGGGAAAAGCTGATTTTGAAGTTTGTTATATTTGACAAGACGCCGGTAAGGTGATAATATAATTTCGTGCTATGCGGATGTGGCGGAATTGGCAGACGCGCCAGACTTAGGATCTGGTGTCTACGACGTGCAGGTTCAAGTCCTGTCATCCGCAGGATGAGCTCTCAGCCTTTGAATATCGGGGATGAGGGCTTTTTTTGACTCTGCTAGCCAGAAGAACGTGTTAAAATGAAAATAGCCAGAAGATTTGAAATCTTAAAGAAAATGATTGACATTCAGGTTACTTGACACTTTATGATGGAATCAAAGGAAAGGGGATGGTAACATGAAGAGAGAGATAGCAGAAATGAAGAGATTACTGGCAGAGCCGGTGGAGATGAAATTTTATGCAAAGAGGAACAGTGTCAATCAGTTCTGCATTACCAGTGTATCCGGCGTGCCAATCCCGAAGGATTATGTTTTGTTAATCAGTCTGGATAAGACAGGGCCGGAGGCGAACTGGAACTATTTTGGAGAGGTTGAAATTTTCTATTGCAGGAAAAAGGGGAACGTATTAAAAACGGAAAAATCTTATAAAGCGATATATACCCATGAACAATGGAATGGGGAGATTGATAAGATTTCTTTGGCAGATATACTGGGCTGGGCGAATATAAGCCCGACGCAGGAGAGTGGTAAGACAGAGAGGCTGCTGAAAATTAAGGAAGTAGAGCAGCGTGTAGGAATGACGAGGGCCAATATACGCTATTATGAGGAAGAGGGGCTTTTGAAGCCAATCAGAAACCAGGAAAATAATTACCGGGAATATTCCGAAGAGAATATAAGAAGTCTGGAGCGGATTAAAGTACTGAGAACTTTGGGGATTTCCATTGCAGATATTAAGAAATTAAATGATGGAAATATCAGTATGAAAGAAATTATGGATAAACGTCTGCAGCAGATTGGCGAAGAAGAGCAAATGCTTCGTGAAACGGAGAAAGTCTGTCAGGAAATCTGTCTGAGGGAATTATCTTTTGCTGAGATAGATGAGAAGATATTGGGAGAGAATAAGAACGTATGGCAGGAGAGATTTGAGAAGATCGGAAAGGAAGATATTACCAAAGAAATCCTGACGCCCCGGCAGTGTAACCGTAATTTGGCAGGAATGCTCCTGTGGGGATATTTCATAAGTGCAGTAACTGCGGCGTTGGCGGGAGATTGGCTGTTAGCCAATGTGGATGGTTACTGGATTGTCGGCATTGGCATTGTGGCAGTTTTCTGTTATATAGCAATGTATTTTACTGCAAATGTGAAGATATTGCTGGCAATTTTCCATATAGAAGCCGTTTTGCTATCGCCGCTGGCGGCAGCAGTGATGAGGATAGCTGAGGATATGTCTATGGGAAGTACGAGAAAGCAGGTCATTACCGGAAAGCATATGGCGGTGTTCTGGCTGGCAATTGTAATCTATGTGGCGCTGCTCTTTTGGCTGTCGGAAAAGCGAGAATCGTTTATGAAGAAGGCAGGATGTGTATTAAGCGTGGGAGTGGCATATGCGGGTGTTATGACCGTGGCAGCAGGCGTGATAAGCAATCTGTGGCTCTATGCAGCAATCGTATTTTTGGTCTTTACATTATTCCTTGGTATGAATTGGTATCATCTGAATGAAGAGCTGCCCGAATCCGGCGCCAGCAAATACTTTGCTGTAGTAAATGCCTGCAGGATTATGAATATTGCGGGATGTGCACAGAATATGAAAGGAAAGACAACATCCACAACCGTATTCCGATAAAGGATCAGATAGAAAGAACCGGCCTGCAGCAGCAGACCGGCTTTTTTCCTGTTATTTTACAAACTTCCGTGCCAGGCAGCTTATCACTCCGGCGGCGCATAGGATAAACAAAGTGCGGTTTAGGGATCCATATACGTATAATGCTCCCTGTACGCCCTGAAGCGGCGCGGGTGAGACTGGTATTCTAGTGTAGGAATAGGAGGAAAGGACGGAGCCGATGTAAATAATCAGAAAAGATAATAATCCGTTCCCGGTGTCTGTCCGATGTCCGTTCCGGTCCTTGGCAGAACGTCCTCCGAATAATACGGCAAGGAATGCAATTCCTTCTATTAATAATGGAAGCAATGCAGTTCCAAGGTAGGCGGCAAGAATGTAATTCCTTTCTGCTATCATGGCGGATATGCTTCCGTATGGAAAGTAGTTGGCTTTGAAGTTCCATGCCAGAAGGATGGCAATTGCCGCAATCAGAACCAGCGTGATTGCGCGGAGCAAAAGAGAAGTCGTCTTGCCAAGTGTCTTCCCGGCGGCTTTGCCCCCGGACTTTAGTATCTTTGCTGCCGGAGAGAAAAGATTCGGAATCCGGCGGCTTTTCCGGCGATTCTTGCCTTCCCCGCGTGCTTTTTTCTGTGCTTCCATATATTTCTGTGTGTCAGTCGGACGCATAGGGCGGGTGCGGTTTTCTTCCAGATAGTCAATGTCTTTCGTATCATCGTCAAGATCTGCCAGTTGAGAAAGTACATCTTTATAACCGTCGTTGGCAGGCTCTTCTGAAAAATCAGGCAGGTCGCCTTCGTATATTACTTCAAAATCTTCATCAAAAACACTTTTTGTTTTCTTGGTGTCTGTGTTATTCATACTCATAAAAATCCCTCCCAAGGATGTATCTTATTGTAGTACGTTTTGGGAGAGGACTCAAGAGAAGTTACAAAAACTTAACGAAGACGTAAGGATTTCTTTAGAAATGTCAGCCTTTACTTGTGAGAAGGAAAAGTATATACTGATAATCAGTGGATAAAATGAATAAAAGAGGAACGATGGATTATGAAGATAATGATAGCGTCAGACATTCACGGCAGCGCTTATTATTGTAGGAAGCTGCTTGAGAGATATAGAGAGGAGAAGCCGGAGAAGCTGCTTCTTCTTGGAGATATTCTTTATCACGGACCGAGAAATGCGCTCCCGAGAGAGTATGCGCCGACGGAAGTGATTCGTATGCTGAATGCCATAAAAGAAGAGATTCTCTGTGTGCGGGGCAACTGTGATACGGAAGTGGATCAGATGGTACTGGAATTTCCGATTATGGCGGAATATTGCATTCTTTATGACGCAGGCAGAATGATATTTGCTACCCACGGACATCAGTTTAATATGGAGAATCCGCCGATGTTAAAGGCGGGAGACGTACTTTTACATGGGCACACTCATATTCCGGCGGCAGAGCTGTTTGAGGGAAAGCTGTATGTCAATCCAGGATCTGTCTCTATTCCGAAAGCAGAAAGCGAACACAGTTATATGGTGCTGAAGGATGGCGTTTTCCAGTGGAAGAATTTGGATGGCAGAGGCTATAAGACATATACGTTAGAGAAGATAGAAGGAGAGGATTAAAGATATGCTGGAAGTAAAGAACCTGACTTTTAAGGTAAAGGAAAACGGGATAGACAGAAGCATTGTGGAGGATATAAGTTTTACAGTAGAAAACGGTGAGATGCTGGTAATCACCGGCCCGAACGGGGGAGGGAAGTCTTCCCTGGCGAAGGTGCTTATGGGAATCGAGAAGGCAGATTCCGGGCAGATTATCCTGGATGGTGAGGATATCAGCGCTTATGATATTGACCATAGGGCAAATGCGGGAATCGGCTATGCATTTCAGCAGCCGCCCCGGTTTAAAGGAATGACGGTAGAGAGATTTCTTTCCCTGGCGGCAGGCAGACCGCTGACGGAGAATGAGGTATGTAAAATGCTGAGCGGCGTAGGTATCTGCGCGAGAGAATATCTGAAGCGGGAGGTGGATGGAACTCTGTCCGGCGGCGAGATGAAGCGCCTGGAGATTGCAACGGTGCTTGCCAAAGCTCATAAGCTGTGCATCTTTGATGAGCCGGAGGCGGGAATTGATTTATGGAGCTTTTCCATGCTGGTGAATCAGTTTGAGAAAATCCATAAGAAAAAAGAAGAGATGCTGATACTCATTTCTCACCAGGAGAGAATTATCCGGATGGCAGATCGCATTATGGTGATTGAGGACGGCAGGATTAAAACCATTGGACCCAAGGATGAGGTTTTACCGGCGCTGCTTGATAAAGGCCCGGTCTGCACATGCATGGAATGCTAAGATAGGAGTGAAGAGAGATGGCATTATTAGACAGAATTACGGAGAAAATATTAAAACAAATTGACGGCGCCGGATTTAAGCAGGAGGGCGCTTATAACCTGAGACATAACGGGATTGCCCTCTGCCATGGAGATAGTGAGCATATTAAGATTAAGAAGAAGGAAGACAAGCCGGGGATTGACGTGTATATTGACGGCAGGACAAAAGGAGAACAGGTACACATCCCGGTAGTAGTGGATGCTTCCGGCATGACAGATGTGGTATACAATGATTTTTTTGTAGAAGAAGGTGCTGAGGTGACGATTGTAGCCGGATGCGGTATCCATAACAGTGGATGTAATGAGAGCCGCCATGATGGAATCCATACATTCCATGTAGGAAAAGGCGCGAATGTGCGCTATGAAGAGAAGCATTATGGAGAAGGGGAAGGCAGTGGAGCAAGAGTTCTGAATCCGGTGACGAAGATTATTCTGGAGGAAGATGCAATTTTCACCCTGGATACGGCGCAGATAAAGGGAGTGGATTCTACACAGCGGGAAACAGATGTGGTATTGGGGAAAAATGCCAGATTATATGTGATGGAGAAACTGATGACCCATGATAACCAGACGGCGGAGTCAAATATGGAAGTACAGTTGAATGGCGAGGGGAGTTCAGCGCAGATAGTATCCCGGTCGGTGGCAAAGGGAAATTCCAGACAGGTCTTCCATCCGAAGGCTGTAGGAAATGCGGGATGCCACGCACACGTACAGTGCGATTCCATTATTATGGATTATGCAGAGGTCAGCTCTATCCCGGAAATCAATGCCCGGCATCTGGATGCAGCGATTGTACATGAGGCTGCAATCGGGAGAATTAATGATGAGCAGCTTGTAAAGCTCCGTACGCTGGGAATGTCGGAAGAAGAGGCGGAAGGCGTAATTGTGGAAGCTTTCCTGAATTAAGCTTTCCGGAATAAGAGAATAAAACGAAAGAGAGAAGACTATGAAACTAAGGAAAAAACTGAGAACAATGGGGAAGGCTTTGAAGATGGAGCGTGAAGAGCACAGAAGTTCTTTTATTGTGTATGTGACCTTACGTTTGCTCGTCATTGCTGTAATGATTCTGCAGATATTTAACCGGAACTTTGAAAATGTATTTTTGTGCGTGCTGACACTTCTGCTTTTAATCGTTCCCAGCTTCCTTCAGGTAAATCTTAAGATAGAGCTTCCTACAGGGCTGGAGATTATCCTGTTGATCTTCATATTTGCGGCGGAGATTCTGGGAGAGATACAGGAATATTATATTAAATTCCCGATGTGGGATACGATTCTTCATACCTTGAATGGTTTTTTGATGGCGGCAATCGGCTTTTCTCTGGTGGATATTCTGAATAGAAATGAAAAATTTTCGTTTAAATTATCACCTGTATTTATGGCGATAGTAGCCTTCTGTTTTTCGATGACAATAGGGGTAATATGGGAATTTTTTGAGTTTGGTATGGATCAGTTTTTTCATCTGGATATGCAGAAAGATACCATTGTACATAGTATATCCTCTGTGATGCTGGATCCGGCAGGTGGGAATACGCCGACCGGCATTAGCAATATCCATGATGTGACGGTAAATGGAGAAAGCCTGGGGCTGGGGGGATATCTGGATATCGGCCTGATTGATACGATGAAGGATCTGCTTGTCAATTTCATTGGGGCAGTTGTTTTTTCTATCATCGGTTTCTTCTATATAAAGAACCGGGGAAAAGGAAGATTTGCCGGTAAGCTGATTCCACATGTGAAGAGTAAGGATGCAGACTTCCTGAAAAGGGCAGAGGAAGAAGAAGAGCTGGAGGAGGCGCTGCGGAAGATGGAGGAAGAGAGCAGGCTGAAGAAAGGGAAAAAAACGGACTGCCGTTAGCGGCAGCCCGATAATTCAGAATTTAATCTACTTTCGGTAATCCTGCAAATCCAACAGCAAGATCCTCGTCTGTTGGGATGTAATCTGACATTTCTCCGTCGTTGTATTTACCATATGCTACCATATCGAAGTATCCGGTTCCGGTGAGGCCGAAGACAATTGTCTTTGCTTCGCCGGTTTCTTTGCATTTCAGGGCTTCGTCCATGGCTACCTTGATTGCGTGGCTGCTTTCCGGTGCGGGAAGGATTCCTTCGATGCGGGCAAATTTGGTTGCCGCCTCAAAAACGGAGGTCTGCTCTACAGATACGGCTTCCATGAGTCCGTCATCATACAACTGGGAGAGTACAGAACTCATGCCATGGTAGCGGAGACCGCCTGCGTGGTTTGGAGACGGGATGAATCCGCTGCCCAGGGTGTACATTTTTGCCAGCGGGCATACCATTCCGGTATCACAGAAATCATAAGCATATTTTCCGCGAGTAAGGCTGGGGCAGCTTGCCGGTTCTACGGCGATGATACGGTAATCTTTCTCGCCTTTTAACTTCTCTCCCATGAATGGGGAAATGAGTCCGCCCAGGTTAGAACCGCCTCCGGCGCAGCCGATGATGATGTCCGGAGTGATGCCGTATTTGTCAAGAGCAGCTTTCGTTTCCAGACCGATAACAGACTGGTGCAGGAGAACCTGGGAAAGAACGGAGCCAAGCACGTAGCGGTAGCCTTCGTGGGTGGTTGCGTCTTCCACAGCTTCGGAAATCGCACAGCCCAGGCTTCCGGAGGTGCCCGGGTGCTCTGCTAAAATCTTGCGGCCCACCTGGGTAGATTCTGATGGGGAAGGCGTTACATTTGCCCCATAAGTACGCATAACTTCCCGGCGGAAAGGCTTCTGTTCATAGGAACATTTTACCATGTATACCCTACAGTCAAGACCAAGATAAGCACATGCCATAGAGAGGGCAGTTCCCCACTGACCTGCTCCGGTCTCGGTGGTGACGCCTTTGAGTCCCTGCTTTTTTGCGTAGTATGCCTGGGCAATAGCTGAATTTAACTTGTGGCTTCCGGAGGTATTGTTGCCCTCGAATTTGTAGTAGATTTTGGCCGGTGTATCCAGCGCCTTTTCCAGGCAGTATGCGCGCACCAGCGGAGAGGGGCGGTACATTTTATAAAAGTCCTGGATTTCCTGCGGAATGTCAAAATATGCGGTCGTGTCATCTAACTCCTGTTTTACCAGTTCATCGCAGAAGACGTGGTTAAGTTCTTCTGCAGTCATGGGTTTTAACGTACCCGGGTTTAAAAGCGGTGCGGGCTTATTCTTCATATCAGCCCGGACGTTGTACCACTGCTTTGGCATTTCACTTTCTTCTAAGTAAATTTTGTAAGGGATTTTGTTGTTGTCTGTCATGATTTTTTACCTTCCTTTCAAATATTGAA
>ERZ1673697.3955-NODE-3955-length-10151-cov-5.376684_pt1 | contig 10151 bp, 5 predicted proteins | sample MGYA00580227_ERZ1673697 | MGnify/ENA primary metagenome ERZ1673697 (study PRJEB41218, sample SAMN15661759) | gut metagenome | host: Homo sapiens | place: Canada: London | collected 2015-08-20/2019-03-30 | study: EMG produced TPA metagenomics assembly of...
CGCACTTCGGGACTTTCACCCTGTAGAGTTCGCTCATGCCGAGCGCACATAGAAAGGGCTTCCGACGGTTGTCCATCGGAAGCCCCTATCCTGTCGCACCCTAACCGTCCTGTGACGGATAGGGCCTCAGAACATTATGCGGGATTCTTGGCAGCGTTTACACCGGCGATACGACCGTATGTAAAGATGTCAGCCATTGCGTTACCGCCGACACGGTTGGTGCCGTGGATACCGCCTGTGACTTCACCAGCTGCGTAGAGACCGGGGATGACATTGCCGCGGCGGTCAATGACCTGAGCGTCTTTGTTGATGATCACGCCGCCCATCGTGTGGTGACGTTTCATCGTGACGCGACCGGCATAGAACGGAGCCTTGATGATCTTGTTGACCAGGACGCCTTCGGCTCGACCAAGAGGATCTTTCTTAGTTTCAACAGCTTTGTTGTACGTGTCGACTGCTTCTTTCAGGTTGTTTGCAGGAACACCGATCTTCTTAGCCAGATCTTCAATAGAGTCGGCGTAGTAGAGCGTGCCTGCCTTCAGAGCGGCTTCGTTTTCAGGTCCTTTGGAGTTCTTCTGTTGTTCAAAACCGTCAGCATCAACGATTGTCCAAGCGATAGCCTTCGGCTGATCAAGCATGGCGTCGCGTAAAACGTCACGTCTTGCGTCTTCCTTGATGAAACGCTTGCCGTCAAGGTTTACGAAGAGGAAACGGTCAACGTGTGTGAAGAGGTTAGGTGCATGCTTTTCTCCGGGAACACCGCCGGGAATGCACTGAATGTAGTCCAGACCGCGGGTGCCGGCACCGATATCGATCAGGTCGGTTAAGACGTCGCCGGTGGCGCCGGGATGATTAGTGGTACCAAGCTGACCCATACGAGGATCGGAAATTGCGGTCAGTCTGTCATTGGCCGCGAAACCGCCGGCGGCAGCAACAACGGCATTTGTAGCGCGCAGATAAAGAGTCTTTCCGCCTTTCTGTTCAACTTTGACACCGAGAACGCGACCGCTTAACTGATGTTCGCGGATGATTTCAACAACGCGTGTGTTGTAGAGGATAGGAATGTCTTCTTTCTTGCAGACTTCAAGAAGAGCTTTAATGTAGGCGCCGCCTCTCGGGCCGATCGGATTGCGGGCGCGTTTATAAAGACCGCCGTAGATCTGATAGATGTGATCCTGGAATTTGACGCCGTGGTCTTTGAGCCACTGAACGCTTTCAGGAGCTTTTTCTGTGAGCTGGTGAACCAAGACAGGGTCGCCGCGTCCGTCACCGGCAGCCAGAGTCTGTTCAGCATGAAGTTTGGGAGAGTCGGTAATGCCGGCTTTTTCGTAATCGGCTTTAATAGCTGCATTGAATCCGCCGCCGGCACGAATCGTGTTACCGCCTGCGAACATCATTTTTTCAAGAACGACGACTTTCTTAGCACCGGCTTCTTTAGCGGAAACAGCTGCGGAAAGACCCGCACCGCCGGCACCGATCACGATGACGTTATAAGTTTCGTCCCATTTGATGGCAGCTTCTGCAGCGGTGCTGAAGAAGGTTCCGAAAATACCGGCAGCGGCAGCAGCTGCAGGAGCGGAACCAAGGAATACTCGACGTGAAAGCTTTGTCATTTTCTTCTCCGAATGTGAAATCTGAGGTTTGAGGAGGTTTCTTGTTTGGCCTCGTTGAGAAGAAGTCTAAGAATTCAGCGTTCCTCGCCAAATAAACATTAGGTTATTGACAAAGGAAAAGTTAAGGAGTAAGCGATTTTGTTAAGACTCGGAAACAAGATTTTCGGCGGCAATCATGCCGAATGTGAAGGCATCGGCTAAACCGTTTCCGCCGATTCGATTTCTTCCATGGATGCCTCCCGTGATTTCGCCTGCTGCGAAGAGTCCGGGAATAGGTTTGCCCTCCTTGAGGCACTGGGCTTTTTCGTTGATCTGAAGGCCGCCCATTGTGTAATGGATTCTCATGCCGACGCGTGCGGCCCAGAAAGGCGCCTTTTGAATCGGGAATCTGCGGCTTTGAGGTTTGTCAGAAGCAATCTCAGCGTTTCGTTCTTCGATCGTTTTTATCAGACTCTCTGCTGGAATGTTTAGAGCGAAGGCCAATTCTTCCAAGCTTGGAGCTTTGACGGCATCGCCGGTTTCAGCGGCACGGATAGCGTCGCGGCGGACAAGCAGGTCTAGCGTTTCGAGGCCGTCGTTGTCAATGATGCAGTAGCAGCTTTTGTTCCTCTGAACCAGAATCTTTTCTTTGAGTTCATCGCGGCGTGCTCTTTCGTCTACGAAACGTTTTCCTTCGTCGTTGACAAAGACAAAGCGACGTACGTCATTGTGGAATCGGACACGAATGCCTTTGTTCGAAATCGGTCCGGGAAGGCACTGAATTTCGGTCAGATCGACTGCCGAAGCCCCGATTTTGCGCGCCGCAAAAAGCATGTCTCCGGTTGAGCCTGACGAACAGTTGCTCGGAAGACCTTTAAGGCGAGGATCAAAGACCGCGACCGTCTTCAGATTTGCTCCGAATCCGCCGGCGGCAAGGATGACGCCTTTTCTTGCTCGAATGAAAAATTCATCTCCCTTGGAGGCGGCTTTGATTCCGATGACTCGACCGCTGTCGTCCTGAACCAGCGCAATTGCTTTGGTATCAGTCAGAACATTGACTTTCTTTTGCATCAAGGCGCCGGAGAGTGCTCGCACATACGCGGTACCGTTAGGGAAAATCGGTTTATGGCAGCGAGGGAAGTGGGATCCATAGATTTCGATCACTTCGTCTTGAAATTTCACGCCTTTAGTTTCCAGCCAGGAAAGCATTCTCGGAGCTTCATGGACGAGTTTGCGAACCAAGGTCGGATCCCCAATTTTGTCGCCGTTGTCCCAAATGTCTTGAAAGTGCTTTTCTTCGCTGTCAGAGATACCCGAAGGCGCCTGCCTTATCGGATCTACAACACCGAGGAACCCGCCGGAGATCAGAGTGTTTCCGCCGAGATGTGCGTTCTGCTCTATCAAGATGACTTCAGCGCCGAGTTCCGAAGCTCTGACCGCGGCCGCCAGACCCGCTCCTCCGGCGCCCACGACTAAAACATCGCAGCTCAGACGCCAATTAAAGTCTTGAGCAAAGGCCGCGGCAGGAGCGGCAACGGCTAAAGTCGTGAGTAGGAAATCTCTTCGGAACATAGGATCGTTAGTCCTTAAGAATATGAATCTTACGGAGAAAAGCATTGAGCTCAACGATGTTTTTGCAGTTGAGCTTGTGGAAAATCGAGCTTCGCCAGTTTTTGACGGCTTGCTCTGAGACTTCCAGCTCAAAGGAAATGACCTTATTGTGTTTGCCGAGAGCAATCATCTCTGCGGCTTTTTTCTCGGCCGGCGTCAGCAAATCGAACTGGGTGCACATTTCTTCGCAGGTTTCTGCTGCCTCCCGATCGTTTTGATTTTTAGCGACGGCTTTAGCGAGCGCTTCTTTCAGACGATTAGGTTCAGGAGGTTTGACGATGAAATCGGTGGCGCCGGTGAGCATGGCTTTGACTGCCATGTCAATGTCGCCGTGGCCGGTCAGAAAAATGATCGGAAGGTCGATCTCGCGCTTTTTCATTTCTTCTTGTAGCTTCAGGCCGCTCATCTCCGGCATACGGATGTCCAAAATCACACATCCCGGGAAGAGCGGATCGTCTTTCTCCAGGAATTCCTTAGCACTGTTATAAGTGGAGGTTCGGAAGCCAGCCATATTCACCAAAAAGGCTTCGGAGGCGAGGACTTTTTCATCGTCATCGACGATTCGGACGACAGGCGTAAGTTTGGATGACTTCATTGTGAAACCTTTTTAAAGTGAATTTCAGCGCGCAAGCCTTGCGGGTCAACGCGAGAGAACTTAAGTTCAACACGATGTCTTTCAGCAATTGCAAAGACAATCTTAAGTCCGAGTCCCAAGCCGTCGGCTTTAAGTGAGTTTTGCAGAGCTTTTTTCATGCGCTCCAGCACTTCGTCAGGGACGGGCGGCCCGTTGTCCATGATGGACAAGACCCAATCGGCATCTTCAGAAGCTACAGAAACTTTTATGAGCGCCTTGTCTTTGAGCGGTTCAACGGCGTCTGCTGCATTTCTCAGAAGATTAAGGACGAGGATTTCCAGTTCAAACGGATCGCCATTGATCTCGGCTTTTTGCGGCAAGTCGATTTGAAGTCGGCATTGCGTCGAGACATAAAGTCGGAAAGCATCGATGGCTTTGCGCGTGACTTGTGATAAGTCCGTTGTGCTCTGCGAATCCACCGGTCTGGAAGACTTCGCGTACTCTCGAACTCTGTCGACGATCTGAGCGGCTTTAGAAGATTCGGAGGCAATGGCTTCAATGCCTTGGCTCACGATCGGATCGAACGTCTTTTGTTCACCGTACATCTTGAGGCCGTTTGCGTAATTCACAACAGTCGACAAAGGCTGCTTGAGTTCGTGCGCGAACATGTGCGAGAGCTGGGATAGGATGCCGCGCTTTTCCATTTGGCTTAAGCGCTTCAGAGAGTTTCTCGCGACTTCGGCGACTCGGTCCCGCTGATCGATGGCTTCTCTCAGTTCGGCCGTTCTTTGGAAGACCAAAGAGTTCGAACGATAGATGTGGAAGAGCACGCCGAGAAGCAGGGCAAGCGCCAGAAAAACTTCCGTTTTGTACTTCTTTATGAAAACCCCAACAGAGAAAGGTTCCGGCCGGTAAGGACCGAGTTCCAATTTTTTGAAGAGCTGAAGCACGGATCGAAAGTCATTAGCGATTCCCCAAGAGGCGCCGTCCGGCATCTTCGGCATTGTCAGAAGGCTGACTGTGAAATTCTTAACGACCTCAGGCGAAGCGTCCGGAAACGACGAGAACACAAAGTCCGGGTAGAGCGGAGATGAGCTCTTACAGGAAAGGGAAGTCTTCTCTTCGTCGATGACTTTGAAGAGGCGGGCGTTAGAGATGTTCTCTAGTTCGCAGGTCGGGATTACTGCGGCGTCGGCTTCACCAGAAAGAAGGTAAGAGTAGACGTCCGGATAGCTGTACTTCGTACTGAAGAGGTGCGGCTGATCTTCTTTAGCGCTGATGCGGTCGGCAAGTTTGCCTTTGGCGCCGAGCCAGCCGGAAAGCGAATCGATGTCTCTCGTGACAAGGCGCTTCTTTCGGAGATCTTCCATCTGGTTGAGATCACTGCGGTCCGTTAACGCGATGATGGTTGAGCCGATGGATTCAGAAGCGGTTTTCGCTCGAGCATCATGACGCGTGGCAATTTGTCTTAAGCCCGCAGATGACGGATCAAAGGAAGCGTAGAAGCCAGCCGAAGAAATCAGGAAGCTGAAGTGTTCTTTTTTGATGTCTTCCGGAGACTCGTGCCCTGAAATTTCCTTGGTGACGATCTTGTACTGAGGCAACACCTTGCGCAGATGATCCAAAGTCGGCGCAAAAGTGTTGATGAAAAACAGCGGGTCCTCAGTGAAGAGGACAGCAATCCTGACTTCCGCACGGTGGTCGGCGGAATGAGCCGCCCATGGTGTGCAAAGGACAGCCGAACAAAACAAGAGTGTCAGGAGTTTTCGGAACAATTTTCTTCTTCGGGTTTGAGGATTCGGGAAATATTTTAGCTTTTAGAGGCAGTTGGATAATTCGGTGAAATCCTCAGGATAGACGTTGAACTATCTAAAAAGTCTTGGAAACCAAGCCAATCATTAGAATGAGAAGAAGATTAGATTGAGATATAAAAGTGGAACAGAAACGGATCCAAAACTTGCCGTTGGGAACATCGGATTTTTCTGCATTAAGAGTGGCTGACGAGATCTATGTGGACAAAACCGAATTTATCTATGAGCTCGCGTCTCAAAAAGCCAAGTATTTGTTTGTCCGTCCTAGAAGGTTCGGCAAGTCGCTATTGATTTCCACTTTTGAGTCCTTGTTCAAGTATGGTTTAAGAGAATTCAAAGGCCTGGCGATTGAGAAGCTCTGGAAAGACAAGGCGAAGTATCACGTCGTGAAGCTGGACTTTTCTGAAGCGAAGTATTTTTCTTCGCCGGAACAGTTTTCTGAAAGGTTGGTATCACTTATCGTCAGAAACTTCGCCCGTGTCGGCTTTAGTTATATCCCCGAGTCGGCAGAAAGTATTTTCGATCAGTGGTCTGAATGGCTGAAGACGCTGGATAGGGATTCTTTGGTTGTCCTGGTTGATGAATATGACTCGCCGCTGACTTCTTGTCTTGAGCAGGAAGAATTGTTTGCAGCAGTCAGAGAGCAACTCTCAAAGTTCTATGCAGAGCTAGCCGCCAATGAGCGAGTCTTACGATTTGTCTTTGTTACCGGGATTATTCGCTTAAATGAAGTTTGTCTTTCTTCTGATTTTGGCCGCTTCACAGATCTTTCTTTGGATCCTCGTTATGGGTCGTTAGTTGGTTTTACACGGGATGAGGTTGAAGGTTATTTTGAAAACTATCTTGAAAAGGTGGCTAAAGATCTTGCCAGAAGCAGGGAAGACCTCATAAAGCAGCTTGTCGCACAATACGGCGGATATTGTTTTGAAGAAACAGGAAGTACGAAAGTCCTCGCTCCCTGGTCTCTGCTCAATTTCCTCGCATATCCTTCAAGAGCTTTCCTCGCTTATTGGTTCGAAACCGGAGGCGCAGCTTCACTTTTGAAATATCTCAAAACTCAAGCGGTTAAGGCGCCGGAAGAGTTTTCAAGAGAAAAGAGGATTTCCCGTTCGGAGCTGCTCGGAGTTTCAGGCTCTTTGTCCGATATCGCTTTCCTCACTCAAGCTGGTTACTTAACAATCAAAGCACCGGAGCCCGGAGAAACTTTTCTTCTCGATTATCCGAATTTAGAAGTTAGACGCTCCATGGCTCAGATGTACACAGAGAAACTTTTGGGCGGAAAGGTTCCTGGGCAAGTCGGAGCCGGACCTATTGTCGAGGCGTTAAGCAAAGAAGATCTCGAGTTCGTGGTCGTTGTCCTGAATCGATTTTTATCTGCGATTGATTATCAGAAAGACGAAGCTACTTTGCGAGCCTATGTGCAGGTTTATCTGGCGGCTGCCGGGTCAGGAGTTGAAGCAGAGTTTGAAGACGACCGTAGAAAAGAACTGAAAGTTAAGGTTGACGGACGGGAGTGGATATTTGATTTCCGTATCGTCAAAGCTCTGAAAGATGCGTCAGAGCATAATGTTGACGCGGATAAACACATGGAAAAAATACATCCCAGAGATCAGGATGACCGAAGAGACACGAGGAAAGTCAGGCTTGTTTTCTCAACAGAAGCCAGACAATTTGTAATGTGGCGAGAACTTTAAGAACTGAGCTTTTAGGGAGCCGTAGTTTAGCGGCTCCTTATGAGGTGGTGACATCAATCTTTTCAGACGGTCTTGTGGTACGTTAACTCTTTACAGTGGACAAAACTTCCATTGATATCATCAGGGGTTTGGACGGTTTTCCGGAAAGGTCAACGTGCCAGATGTCAATCTTGTATGAGATCTACAAGAGCCCCAAATTTCCAAACGGTTGGTCTTCTTCCTCTTCCTTCACTAATTTTTGTCACTAACCCAGCTTTTTCGAGCTTTTGAACGGCGAGGAGAAGAGTGGCTTTTGAAGCCTTCACTTTGGTTTGGTTAATCAAGTTTGGAACAGTAAATATTGGTTGAGCGAATAAATAATCAAGCAACTCCATCGCCAGAGAAGAATTGGTGGCTTCTGCAAATTGGGTTTTAGAGATCTCGTAAAGATCTGTCATCTTCATCAGAAGAGATGCGTTTGCTCTCGAATGCTCTACGACAGCTCTCAAGAAGAATGAAATCCAAGTATCCCAATCGTTATTTTTTGAGATTTTTGCCAAAGAAGCGTAATAGGCTCCTCTGTGCCTCTGAAGGTAGGCGCTGATGTAAAGACAAGGAGTATGAAGAATCTTCTTAGAAGCTAAAAATAAAGTTATAAGAAGTCTCCCCATTCTTCCATTTCCGTCTAAAAATGGATGGATCATTTCGAACTGTGCGTGGAGCACAGCGGTTTGAATAATCGGATGTAGGTCTTCTCTTCGAGCAAAAAGCTCCCAATTTTCTATGAGTTCTTCTATGAATAAAGGGTCCGGAGGGACGTAAGAAGCCTGTTCTAAAGAAGAGCCAGGTTTACCAATGTGGACTTGAACAGTTCTCCAGGCACCCGGGGTCTTACGCTCTCCGCGGGCACCTCTCAAAAGTAAGGCATGAAGAGATTTGATTAAGGAAATGGAAAAAGGATGACCGTTTCTAATTTCTTCCAGCCCATAGTTCATAGCTCCGTGGTAATTCAATACTTCCTGAATATCGTCTCTGCGCTCCAAGGGCGCAACTATTCCGACATTTTCTCCCATGACCTCTTCAAAAGTAGTCACAGTTCCTTCGATTTCATTCGATAACTGAGCTTCTTTCATGAGCCAAGATATCCAAAATAAATCGGCTTTAGCCGAGGCTAGCATCATGCCATCTAGATTTGAGAGACTGAGAAGGGAGGAAAAGCTAAGTGAGCCGAAGTCGCCCCAAGGTAGGTTCTCCCTCTGTTCTAACGGGAGTTTTCGAAGGTTGAAAGATTTTCTGATCATTTGTAACCTATGAGGCGCCACAAAACGGATTGGTTCGATTATTCCTTAAGAACTCAAAAGCATTCCTGCTGTTGCCGCTAATTGTCTGTAGGAATAAGGAACAATTTTGTGTTTAGTTTTAGTCTAAAAATTAAACACAAGTGTGATTTTATAGGTATCTTTGGATTTTGTGTTTAAAAATTGGCCTTTTTTTGAACGCAAATGGCTTTTTCGGATGCGTTGTGGATGAAAAAATTGTCAGATTTGGACGCAAATTAGAAGCGGAGGTGTTCCATAACAAGGACGAGCCAGAGAAGTGCATGAACTACCGCGCACTTACGTGCACGGTTTCATGGGAGCGTGCTCCCATTTTTAGCAACTGACGAACACCTACACATTCATGCAGGTTTCGTACAACTGCGGGCGTGTCCACAAAGACGCCCCCATCGAGTTCGAGCAGTTTTTTGAGCCACTCATCCCCGAGTTCTTTTCGGCCGATATTTGCTGCGCCGTTGATATCGGCATTGATCAAATGTCTTTTTGATGACTGATAGAGGCCGCGTTTGAGCCTCTTCCCCGAGAAGGAAATCGCTGGCTTTCTTTCCTTTAGATCAAAGTCAGGAATTTCATCGAAGTCTATTGCACTGGCTTTAGATGTGTAACTCTCCTCACGCACTGTCACTTGGATGCCGTATTCTTCAGCCTTATACCTAACCATCTCGATAAATTTAGCATGAGGCAGCATTACGAAATTCTGATTGCTTCGCCTGCCGAGGCTGACTCTCTGCTTCCAGTTTCTGTTTGTTCCGATGACAATACGGCCCAAATCATGCGCAAGACAGAAGTTGACAGCCAGGCGACTGGCCTTGTGCATCAAGTCTTGGAGCTGCCAATAACGTTTGACTCCTTTTATTCGGATGTGATCATAGTGTTTTTTGCTTTTCAGTTCGGCGACTTGTTTGTTGTACCGCTGATTGATGCTCTTAAGTATTTTGCCCTTGACCAAAAACGGTCTTACTCCGGGTTTGGTTGAAACGAAAGTTGCAAAATTATCAATGCCTAAATCGCAGCACAAAGCTTCATTCCGATTCAAAGAGACGCTTTTTGAATTTTTACACTCATCCTTACCGACACGATAAGTCAGCTCCACAATGAATGTATTTCCCATCGGAATAATTCTCAGATCTCCGGCCACTGCCTCCTGTGCTTTGGCGTTGAGCTCTTGACGTTCGCAGCAAACTACGCGAATGGGAGAAAAACCGATATCTTTTCCTCCCGTGATCGTCAGTTGGCCATCGCGGATTTGATAGCCGTTGCGGCCGACATAGAGCGTACGATATTTTTTCCTATAGCCAGGTAAGCGAGGCTTCCCTTGAAACTTCTCAGAGTGCTTCGAGTATTCAACTGCCGCCTTGGCAAAGCTTTTGAACTGTTTGGCAATGACTTGACCCTGTCTCTGTGCAGAGGCAGCCGACGGCATAGCTCGATAGTCACTGCCGTATTGATGTCTGAGTTCGGTATCAAGTTCTTTACGTGTCAGTACAGGGGCTTTTTCAAAGAACCGATGACGAAGCAAATAGACTGCACAGTTGCCGAGCTTGCGCGACAAT
>ERZ1673697.3957-NODE-3957-length-10145-cov-5.852924_pt1 | contig 10145 bp, 7 predicted proteins | sample MGYA00580227_ERZ1673697 | MGnify/ENA primary metagenome ERZ1673697 (study PRJEB41218, sample SAMN15661759) | gut metagenome | host: Homo sapiens | place: Canada: London | collected 2015-08-20/2019-03-30 | study: EMG produced TPA metagenomics assembly of...
CCGCACCAATTGTGTGGCTTGGCGTGCCACTTTTCCTGCCGCAACAGTGCGGGTTGATGGAACGTTTATGTATCTGGTATAAAATACGCCACAACGCAGGTGTGGTACGACACACTGAAGGTGTGGCGTTGTCTCCCCTTCACAAGGGGAGATGTCCGACAGGACAGAGGGGTAAACATCACGACTTCGTCTTGCTGTGCTACGCCACGTCTATGACGTGTCGTGCCACTTTTCCTGTCGGAAAAGTGCAGTATGTGGAAAGCACAGAGTTTTCCTGCCGGAAAAGTGCAGGATGGCGGAGGGTTCTGCCAAAAAATGTCGTAAATTTTAACAGAAGTTTCTGCAAAACAGCAGCAGGATTTCACATCCGCAATGAAAATGAAGAAAGTATACCACAACAGTTGACTTGAAAGAAAAAAATACGGTATCCTTTTTGGTAGTAAAGACTGCATAATAGATAAAAACATCCACAAAAGTCCAACAAAAACATCAGCAAACGCTTTTGTTTGGCAGGCAAAAGGTGCAGTCCCATCCGACCAACCACCACCCGACATCAGAAAGGAACCTATGCGCATGAAAAAACTTTTTTCGGTATTCCTCGCCTCGCTGCTGCTGTTACAGCTGAGCCTGTTTGCGCTGGCAGATTCTTCCAAATCCGCAGCCGCCGCCCAGCAGTACAGCTTGCAGGTCATCGACAATGTGATGCAGTTTGTAAAGAATGACAAGGTCGTCCGTTCGGTTTCGCTGCAAAATCCGACCATCAATCTTGGAAAAAGCAAACAGGGCGGCATCCGTGTCTCTGTCAAGGATAGCACCGGAAAAAGCAGAAGCTTCACCCTCGGCTCCCAGACCGCGCTGACGGTCAGCGGTGAGCTGCAATCCTTGCAGCTGAGCAAAAGCCTGCCGGCATCCGCATCCGTCTCGCTGGAAAAGGGTGCAAAGGTCGAAAGCCTCAAGGTCAACGCCGCCTGCAAGGTGCAGTTGCAGGGCAAGGTCAGCCAGCTGAAGGTGACCAACGCAAACGCCAAAGTGACTGCGGAAAAATCCGCTTCCATCGGCGCGGTGTCCACCGTTTCTGCAAACGCGCTCAGCGGTATTTCCCAGGCAAAAATCACCGTCAGCACAGCAGGCTCGCTCTCTGCCGGTCGTGACCAGATGAATGACGATAGTCGTTATGAGGACAACCGTTATGACCGCGATGACGATGAGGACGATGACGACCGCTATGAGGATGAAGAGCAGGAAGAAGAGCTGCCGCAGGAGAAGCCGGAGGACAAACCTTCTGTGCCGGATTCCCAGCGCTACCGCATCACCTCCATCCAGTCCAAGCCTGCCGAGGTGCTCTTCTCGCTCAACCTGCCTACCGAGCAGCCGCTGACCAAGGAGAACATCAAAATCCTGTGCAACGGCTCGGGCAAGGATATGACCATCGTCAACGTCTACACCAAGGACAACCAAAACTACACCGTCACCACCGCCTACTATGCGGACAACGAGTATTTCCTGAGCATCCAGCTGGCGGACGGCAGCATGATCAACAAAACCTTCACCGTCTCTCTGCTGGCTCCGCAGCTGGAAAAGCCGTTCGTTGAGTGGAGCGGTGAGAACTCGGTGGAAATCACCTATGTCTCCGATGCAGCAGGCTCGCTGTACTATCTGGTGCAGCCGGTTGCCGCCCAGACCCGCAACCTCTGGGAAGAGCAGGAGGAGCCGACCGCCGACCAGCTCAAAGCCAAGGGCACACAGCTTGAGATGAAGGTGCAGAGCAACCGGTTCACCATCGACGAGCTGGATGCCGGCACCGCCTACACCCTGTACTATCTGGCGGTCGACAACTTTGACCGCACCAGCCAAATCTACACCGCCTCCATCCCGGCAAAGACCGAGCAGCCGGAGAAGAGCGAAATCACCATCGTGGACATGGTCATCAACAGCAATATAAACATAGATGAAGTATCGGTCCACCACTCCTTTGACATCACCTTGAGTGAAGCGCCGCAGGAAGAATTGACCCTAGACCAGTTCTCTGTGACCTGTCCACAAGAAAGCGATATTAAGCTTGGTAAGCTGACCAAACGCAGCGACACCGAGTACCGCGTCGAGATTGCTCCTAATCGTATCTTAAAGGATAACAACAACTACACCCTGACCATCACCTTTGCAGACGGTTCCACCGCCTCGAAAAAGGCGTTCCTGGACTACTCCGCACCAGAAATCAACTCTGTAAAATTGAACCGCACCTCCGAAACCACCGCAGAGGTTTCTTTCTTCTCCGATACCGACGGCATCCTCTACTGGAAGGTGCTTGACAAGAGCGAAATTCCGCAGGATACCTCTCCAAAGGAGCCGGAAGTGATTATCAACGGCGGCAACCGGGTAGACATCATCGGTCAGACCACCAATGTGCTGGAGCTGGAAAACCTCACCGATGAAACCCAGTACTTCTGCTTTGTCAGCGAGGACGAATACGGCAACCGGATGAATTTTTACGACTATGAAAAAATCCCAACCTACGTTGCACCCGAACCGCCGGTACAGCCGGAAGACACCTTTAATATCGCATCCCTGCGTGTAGAAAAAGATACTCTTTTTCCACTTGGAGAAGTACACTATCTTTATCTCTCCTTTGATGAGGAAGGTATTGCAGGGCAGATTGAATTGTCAGATATTACCATCAGGGGAATGGGCGTATCTTTAAATGGGGATAAAGGATTCTTTACCAAAAGTGTTGATAGTGACAATCCTCAGAGAATGTACTTCTACACACGCAAGCTTCTTGCCGCAGGAGATTATACCATCACCATCAATCTGAACGGCAAAACAGCAAGCAAAGATTTCACCATCGAATAATCCCCCCTGCGTAAGCAAACGCGCAAGCAGCCAACCGGCAGACAAAAGCAAACGCTTTTGTCTGCCGGTTTTCTTTTTCCCTTCGCACCGCCCTTGCTGAACGTTTTCTACAAATACAGCTGAACGATTGTGAAAAAAATTAGAAATTTTGCAGATAAATTCCCGCTTTTCTCTTGCATCGTGCAGCAAATGATTATATAATGAAAGCAACAGCTTTTGATGAAAGCATTATCTTTTGTGTCAAGGAGGAATCACCATGCAAAAGGTGACCATGCAGGACTTTGAACAGATTCGTTGTTTATCGCAGGTTGCGTTTTCGCCAAACGGCAAGGCGGCAGCCTATGTCGTCAGTCAGCCCAGCTTAAAGGAAAACAGCTACCTTTCCTACATCTGGGTACTGGAGGACGGCATTTCCCGCAAGCTGACCGCAGGCGGGGAGGAAAGCGGCTTTTTGTGGCTGGACGACCAGACGCTGCTGTTCCCCGGCGACCGCAGCCGCGGCAAAAAGCAGGAGGGCGCACAGGAAACAACCGTCTACAACCGCATCAACATCCACGGCGGCGAGGCGGAACCGGCGTTCACCATCCCGATGAAGGCAAGCGGTCTGCAAAAGGTCGATGACACCCACTTTCTCTTCATCGGCAACTTTGACCACTACCGCCCGGATTTGAGCGGCTTGCAGGGCGAAGAGCTGGAACAAGCCAAACAGGCGCTCGAGGAGGAAAAGGACTACGAGGTGTTCGACGAGCTGCCTTTCTGGTCCAACGGCAAGGGTGTGGTCAACAAGCGCCGCCGTCGCCTCTACCTGTTCGATGTGACCAGCGGAGAGTGTCAGCTGCTCAGCCCTGCGTACATGAATGTTTCCTCCTTCCGCTACCGCGCGCAGGACGACCTGCTGCTCTACTACGGTCACGACTATGAGTGGATGGACGACCAGAAGGACGATATGTACCTGCTGCATCTGAATCACCCGGAGCAGCAGCCGGAGATTCAGCAGCTGTCTATACAGCTTAAGCACCGCTATGGGGTGGATGCCGCCGACTTTATGGGCGATCAGCTGATAATCGCAGCCTCCACCGGCGAGCGGTACGGCACCAACGAAAACCCGACCTACTTCACCGCCGACCTGCACACCGGTGCGCTGACCCAGCTGTGCGACCTTGACCCGAGCATGGGCTCCAGCGTCGGCTCCGACTGCCGCCACGGGGGAGGCACCACCGCCAAAACCACCGACATCGCCTGGTACTACACCGAAACCCGAGGCTTTAACTCCTGCATCGTGCGTCTGGACCAAGATGGCAAAGAGACCCAGATCACTCCGCAGGTAAACGGCAGCGTCGACTGCTTTGATTATTTTGACGGCACCTTTTTGTATGTCGCCATGCGGGAAAACGGCTTGCAGGAGCTGTACCGCTGTCGGGAGGACGGCAGCGGCGAGCAGCAGCTGACCCACTTTAACGACGAATTTTTGGCAAGCCACACCGTGGCTCCGCTGCACTACCTGCCGTTTACCGACAGCGACGGCGTGCAGCTGGACGGCTGGGTGATCGAGCCGGTCGGCTATGACCCTTCCAAACGCTATCCGGCTATTCTGGATGTCCACGGCGGACCCAAGACCGTCTACGGCGAGGTGTTCTTCCACGAGATGCAACTGTGGGCAAGCGAGGGCTATTTCGTCTTCTTCTGCAACCCGCGCGGCGGCGACGGACGCGGCAACGAGTTTGCGGACATCCGCGGCAAACGCTACGGCGTGTGGGACTACAACGATTTGATGGAATTTACCGACCATGTGCTGCAAAGCTACCCGCAGATCGACCCTGCCCGCGTCGGCATGACCGGCGGCAGCTACGGCGGCTTTATGGCAAACTGGATTGTCGGACACACCGACCGCTTTGCGGCAGTTGCCTCCCAGCGCTCGATTGCAAACTTTATCAGCAAGTGCCTGACCACAGACATCGGCTACTACCACAACCTGTGCGCGGTGCAGTCCGACCCGTGGAACAGCCCGGAGGAGATGTGGAACCGTTCGCCGCTGAAATATGCCGACAAATGCACCACACCGACCCTCTTCATCCAGTCGGACGAGGACTACCGCTGCTGGATGGCGGATGCCCTTCAGATGTTCACCGCCCTGCGGATGCACGGCGTTCCCACCCGTGTCTGCCTGTTCCACGGCGAAAACCACGAGCTTTCCCGCAACGGCAAACCAAAGCACCGCGTCAGAAGGCTCAAAGAGATCACCCGCTGGTTTGACCGGTATCTGAAAAACTGCTAAAAAAGGGGAGGAGCCAATGGAATTTACCACCCGAGCGTTTTCTGCGCCCGACCTGCCCGACTGCCTTGCCATCGAGCAGGCAGCGGTGCGCTCCAACCACTATCTTGCGGATGTGCTGGACTACTACACCACCACCCGCGGAGAATTCACCGTCGTCTGTGCCGAAGGCAAACCAATCGGCATCGGCAAGCTGACGGTGCTGTACGACAACAGCGCCTGGCTGGAGCTGCTGCGGGTGCATCCGCAGTACCAGCGGCAGGGTGCAGGTACTGCCATCTACCGCCGCTATTTTGAGCAGCTGCCGCAGCTGGGCTGTGGGTCGGCTGCCATGTACACCGGCGTCAAAAATGTTGCCAGCGCAGCCCTTGCCCAAAATTTCGGACTGCAAAAGGACAGTGTCTTTCGCGGGATGACCTGCACCCTTGCGGACGTTTGCCTGCCGCAAAGCCTTTCGCAGCTGCCAACCCTACACCCGCTGACCCCGCAGCAGGCGGTCGAACAGCTGCTGCCGCACAAGGAGCAGCTGGGCGGGTACCTCAACATCAACCACACCTTCTACCGCATCAACGAGGCAAACTGCCGCGGCATGGCGTCCGCAGGCTGGGTGTTCAGCGACGGCGAGCGGGTGCTGGTGCTCGGCTCCCGCTTTCAGCCCGACCGCGCCTTATACATCGCCGCTGCCATCGACCGCGACGGCAGTATCCCGCGCCCCGACCTGCTGCTCTGGGCAAAGACACAGGCGGCGCTGCGCGGCATCCCTCGTTTGACCGCACACTTTTTCCTGCCGGACGGTCAGTCGAATCCAACGGTACAGGAATTTTATCAAAGCAATGGCTTTGTGCAGGACCCTTCGGACGACGTGGTCTGCACCAACCACCCGCTTACAAAATAACGCAAAAGTCCTTACAGCCAATTTACCAAAGCAGCGGCGCAGCGGCAACGCTTTGTGCAGACTAACTGCCCGCTTGCAAATCAATCCACAATCAGGAGGAATGTACAGATGGAAAAGAAAAAAGTTGCCTGGATCGGCACCGGTGTCATGGGCAGCCAGCAGGCCGGTCATCTGGCAAAGCACGGCTACACGGTATCTGCCTACACCCATCGCTATGAAAAACTGCTGGAATTGCAGCAGCAGTTTGGCATCATCCCCTGCAAGACCATCGCCGAGGCGGTGCAGGATGCAGACTACATCTTTGTGATGGTCGGCTACCCCAGCGACGTCAAAGAGGTGTTCTGCGACCGGGGCGGCATCTTCGACAGCGCCAAACCGGGCGCACTTGCCATCGACATGACCACCTCCTCGCCCTCGCTGGCACAGCAGCTGTATGAGCAGGGCAAGGAAAAGGGCATCCGCGTGATGGACGCTCCGGTGTCCGGCGGCGACAGCGGCGCACGCAACGCCACCCTTTCCATCATGGTCGGCGGCGACGAGGCAGACTTTGCCGAAGCGATGCCGCTGTTCGAGTGCATGGGCAAAAACATCATCCTCATGGGTCCTGCCGGCAGCGGACAGCACACCAAGGCTGCCAACCAGATTGCCGTAGCCGGAGCAACCGCCGCCTACACCGAGGCGCTGGTCTATGCACAGAAGGCAGGACTGGACCCGCAGAAGATGCTCTCCGCCATCGGTGCAGGAGCCGCAGGCAGCTGGCAGCTGACCAACATGGCTCCGCGTGCGCTGGCAGGCGATTTTGCACCGGGCTTTTTCATCAAGCACTTTATCAAGGATATGAAGATTGTGCAGGAGGAAAGCCGCAAGAGCGGTGTAGAGCTGGAGATGCTGGACACTGTTTTGGCTCTCTATGAAAAGATGGCACAGCAGGGACTGGAAAACGACGGCACCCAGGCACTCATCAAATACTATCAAAAGTAACATCTTGCAACCGAAACGGCAGCGCTTTTTTAAAAAAGTGCTGCCGTTTTTTGTGCAGTCTGCTCAAAATCGAGAGGAAAAAGGGAAGGGCGGGTTAAAAAAATTTGAAAAAGGTGTCGAAAAAAAGGGTGGCAGGTGGTAAAATAGAAGGAGTGTTTGAGCAATTCAAAAAGGAGTTGACCTTTGTATGTTGATTCGTCCTGATGAGCGCATCGTCTTTTTCGGCGACAGCCTGACCTGCCGCACCGACCTGCTGGACAGCGCAGACCCGTCCCGCCGTTATTCGCTGGACTATGCGGGCAGCTATGTGGACATTCTGGTCAAACGGCTGCTCATTCATTTTCCGCAGCTGCCGTTTACCTTCTACAACGCAGGGGTGGGCGGGGACACCGTCGACCGCCTGCTGGCGCGCTATGAGCAGGACGTCCTGCCGCTGTCGCCCACGATGATGGTTTTGTGGGTCGGACAAAACGACGCCAAGGCGCTGTGCGAAGAACGTTTTGCGCAGCAGCTGCACCTTTTGCTGCAAAACTGCCGTCGGGACCACATCCAAACGGTCGTCCTTTCCACCTCTGCCCACCGCAGCCATCAAAAGATGCGCGCGCTCGAGCGCATCGACTTCATCCTCCGGCAGCAAAGCGACGAGTTTGGCTGCCCTTACATCGATGTAAAAGCGCCGATGGTCCACCTCATGCAGCAAAACCGGCAGCGGGAATGGCAGATTCAGCTGTTCACCACCGGCTCCCATCTGTCGGAGCTGGGGAATCTGCTGGTGGCGGACACGGTATTTGAGCAGCTAAAGGAGCGGGAATGGTGAAGCAAACAACGAAATATTTTGGAATAGCGGCAGCTTTGGCGCTCTGCCTGAGCCTGACCGGCTGCGAATCCTGGCGGAGGGCAGCGCCCGATTCCCCCAAGGAGCTGCCGGTCTACTCCGAACAGATGACGGAACCGTCAACGGAACCGTCAACGGGAGCATCAGATGAACAGCCGGTCGAGCGAGAAAACGCACAAGCGCTCACCGTCGGGCAGAACAGCCAGACAAAGGAGAGTGGGTGGGTCACAGCGGTGAGCATCACCCGCACCAGTGACAGCGGGCAGGCATTTGCCAGCGCCGACGAGATGCTCTCGCAGAAGGCATACGATTTGATTACCCACCAAAACGAGCGGTTCGATGAAAATTTTGACGAGCGGGTCTGCGACTTTCGCGCAGAATTTACCGACAGCGACGGCAACACCCTCTCCTTCGGGCTGTGGGTCAACTTCCAGCGGCAGAACGAGGTCATTGTCGAAGACGAGCAAAAGCAGCAGTGGAACCTTTCCATCGAGGACAGCAACCACCTGCGCGCCATGCTGACCGGACTTGGCTAGATTATCGGTTGACATCTATCCGGCAATCCATTAAAATGGAGATGGATTTCTGCCGAAGTTTGTCGGCAGAGATTTCTGTCAGACTTTGTTGACAGAAATTTTTGTCGAATCGCATGGACAAATTTTTTTGTCGAATCGTATGGACAATTTTTTTGTCGTATTGCATAGACAAAAAGGAAATGGGGGAATACCCTTGGAAAAAGACTGGATTGAACCAAAGGATGCCTATGTCTATGTCGGTCAGCAGAAGCTGCGCCGCGGCTACACCACCGGCAGCTGTGCGGCTGCCGCAGCACAGGCGGCGGCAAGGGCGCTGTTTGGGGAAGAACACCCGCAGAGCGTGCAGCTTGCCGTACCCAAAGGACTCACACTTTCCATCCCTGTCCACTCGCTGCAAACCGGCGAGCGTTGGGCAAAGGCGAGCGTCTGCAAGGACAGCGGCGACGACCCGGACGTCACCAACGGCATCGAGGTGTTTGTCACCCTGAGCGTCAGCGACCGCCCGGGCATTGCCGTCTGCGGCGGCGTGGGTGTGGGACGCATCACCAAGCCCGGCTTGCAGATGCCAGTCGGCGAAGCTGCCATCAATCTGGTCCCGCGCAGGATGATTCGCGAGCAGATTGAGCAGGTGCGCCAAAGCTACCCGCAGTGGGAATCGGTGGGACTGCGTGCGCTGGTGGAGATTCCGCAGGGCGTGCAGCTGGCAGCCAAGACCTACAACCCGCGCCTTGGCATCGAAGGAGGCATCTCGGTGCTGGGCACCAGCGGCATCGTCGAGCCGATGAGCGAGCAGGCATTGACCGACTCCATCCGCTTGGAGTTGTCCATCCTGCAAAAACAGGGACACCGCTGTGTCCTCATCACGCCGGGCAACTACGGCAAAGCCTTTTTAAGCGGGGAGACCATCGGCGGCAAAAGCGATTTTCATGCGCTGGCGCAGATGGCAGACCGCGCGGTCAAATGCTCCAATTTTGTCGGAGACACCTTGGATATGTGCGTGCAGCAGGGATTTTCCCACGCGCTGCTGGTCGGACATATCGGCAAATTTTCCAAGCTGGCAGCCGGGGTGATGAACACCCACTCCCGCTACGCCGACGCAAGGCTGGAGGTCTTTACCGCTCATGCCGCACTGGCAGGCGCAGACCGCCTTACTTTGCAGCAGCTGATGAGCAGCGTCACCACCGACGAAGCCATTGCCTGTCTGGACAAGGCGGGCATCCGGCAGCCGGTGCTGCGCTCGATCTTACAAAAAATACAGGACCATGTGCAGGCGCGGGCAGGCGAGACGATGAAAACAGGGGTCATCCTCTTTTCCAACGTCTACGGCTATCTGGGAGAAACCGATGGCTGCCGCGAGATTTTGCAGCAGGTCTTACAGGAATATGAACAGGAAAGGAACGATGATGATGGCAGGTAAGCTCTATGGAGTCGGAGTGGGACCCGGAGATCCCGAATTGATGACCCTCAAGGCGGTGCGTCTGATTAAGGAGTGCGACTTTGTCGCTGTGCCCAAATCGGGCGAGGGAGAAGGAGTCGCCAAGCAGATTGCCCGTCGGGCAGTAGGGGAGGAGATATTCGACCAAAAACAGCTGGTGGAGGTCTCCATGCCGATGACCCGCGACCCACAGCTGCTGGAGGAAAGCCACCAACAGGCAGCCGAGCAGATTGAGGCGCTGCTGGATGGGAACAAGACGGTGGTCTTTCTGACACTGGGGGACCCTGCCATCTATTCTACCTATATATATGTACACAAACGGGTGCAGCAGCACGGCTATG
>ERZ1673697.3959-NODE-3959-length-10142-cov-4.926638_pt1 | contig 10142 bp, 8 predicted proteins | sample MGYA00580227_ERZ1673697 | MGnify/ENA primary metagenome ERZ1673697 (study PRJEB41218, sample SAMN15661759) | gut metagenome | host: Homo sapiens | place: Canada: London | collected 2015-08-20/2019-03-30 | study: EMG produced TPA metagenomics assembly of...
GTGGCGGCTCTGGGCCACGACCTGGGCCCATGGGAGACCGTAAAAGCGGCGGACTGCTTCCATGACGGGGAAGAGCGCCGGAGCTGCAGCCGCTGTGGAGAGGGGGAGACGAGAGCGGTGGCCGCCGGTACAGGCCCCTGCCCTTCTGCCGCTTTTGCGGACCTGGACACAGAAGGGTGGTATCATCCGTATACGGATGCCGTCATTGCCAAGGGACTGATGCAGGGTACCGGCCATGGCTATTTCCAGCCGGAGCGTCCCACAACCCGGGGCATGTTGGTCACTACCCTGTACCGCCTGGCAGGCGCTCCAGAGCCGGAGGGGAAGAGCACCTTTACAGACCTGCGTAAAAACGCATATTACGAAAAGGCGGTTGCCTGGGCCCAGGCCAGCGGCATTGCCGAGGGAGTGACCGGGACCACCTTTTGCCCAGATGAGGCAGTCACCCGGGAACAGGCAGCTACCTTCCTGTACCGGTATGTGACGGAATACCTGGGGCTGACCCCGGAGCAGAGTGGGGATTTGTCCGGCTATTCCGATAGCGCCCGGATTTCCGCCTATGCCAGGGAGGCTGTGGCCTGGGCTGTGTCAGAGTCGTTCCTGGAGGGATACGGGGACGGGACCTTGAGGCCCCGGGCCAATCTGACCCGGGCCCAAATGGCCAAGTTCCTCACCATCCTGGCACAGGATTTCTGATCCGAAAAACTGACCCACCATAATAAAAACCATGGAGTAGGGGAGGCGAAAGCCTCTCCTATTCCATGGTAGGCGGTCAGGAAATTACAGAATGGATGGGTGATGCTCAGGCCTTGCCTGCACAGCCCAGAACGTTCACCAGCTTGTGGCGAACCAGCTCCTTGATGTTGGCACGGGCGGGCTTCAGGTACTCCCGGGGGTCAAACTTGTCGGGATGGGCGTCGAAGAATTCCCGGATGGTGCCGGTCATGGCCAGGCGGAGGTCGGAGTCGATGTTGATCTTGCAGACGGACAGCTCAGCGGCGTGACGCAGCTGATCCTCGGGCACGCCGATGGCGCCGGGCATCTTGCCACCGTGGGCGTTGATCATCTCCACGTAGTTCTGGGGCACGGAGGAAGAGCCGTGGAGCACGATGGGGAAGCCGGGCAGGCGGCGGGAGACCTCCTCCAGCACGTCAAAGCGGAGCTGGGGCTTGGTGCCGGGCTTGAACTTGTAAGCGCCGTGGGAGGTGCCGATGGCGATGGCCAGGGAATCGCAGCCAGTTTTGGAGACAAACTCTTCCACTTCTTCAGGGTGGGTGTAGGAGGAATCCTCGGCGGAGACCTTCACGTCATCTTCAATGCCGGCCAGGGTGCCCAGCTCGGCTTCCACCACCACGCCGTGGTCATGGGCATACTCCACCACCTTGCGGGTGATCTCAATGTTCTCGGCAAAGGGCTTGGAGGAGGCGTCGATCATAACGGAGGTGAAGCCGCCGTCGATGCAAGCCTTGCAGGTCTCAAAGTCGGGGCCGTGGTCCAGATGGAGCACAATGGGGATCTCAGGGCACTCCAGCACAGCAGCTTCCACCAGCTTCACCAGGTAGGTGTGGTTGGCGTAGGCCCGGGCACCCTTGGACACCTGGAGGATTACGGGAGCTTTCTCTTCCCGGCAGGCTTCCGTGATGCCCTGCACAATTTCCATGTTGTTGACGTTGAAAGCGCCGATGGCGTAGCCGCCGTCGTAGGCCTTTTTGAACATTTCGGTCGAAGTTACCAGAGGCATTGTAAACACTCCTTGTCTTTTTCCGGCGGTCACCCGCCTGTTTTCTGAAGTACATTATATCACAAATCCGCCCAATTTCAATTATTTTATTTGCCATTTCCGGCACTTTGTGATATGATTTAGCCGTGTGCGCCAAAGTGAGGAGCACCCTGTTCAACTTGCATAAATTTTCAAAACTGTTTCCTGGAGGTACTATAAATGTCTACCAAAGCTTTGACAGGCTCTGTAATTATTGGCCAGTCCGGCGGTCCTTCCGCTGTCATCAATGCCAGCGCCTACGGCGTCATCAAAACGGCCCTGGAGAACGAAACCATTACCAAGGTCTATGGCGCATACCACGGCATTAAGGGCGTCCTGAACGATCAGCTCATGATCATGGACGAAGAGGACCCCAAGGAGCTGGAGCTCCTGCTCTCCACGCCCTCTTCCGCTCTGGGTTCCTGCCGGTATAAGATTGCCGATCCGGATGTGGATGACACCGATTACAAGCGTATCCTGGAGATCTTCCAGAAGTACAATGTGCGCTACTTCTTCTACAACGGCGGCAACGATTCTATGGATACCTGCAACAAAATCTCGAAGTATATGAGCCGGGTAGGCTATGAATGCCGGGTCATGGGCGTGCCCAAGACCATTGACAACGACCTGGCCGGAACGGATCACTGCCCCGGCTTTGCTTCCGCCGCCAAGTATATTGCCACCTCCATCATGGAGGTCTCCCGGGACTGCCATGTGTATGACACCGGCATGGTTACCATCATCGAGTGTATGGGCCGCCATGCGGGCTGGCTCACTGCCGCTGCCGCTCTGGCTGGTGTGAAGGGCGAGGGGCCCGACCTCATTTATCTGCCTGAGGTGGACTTTAATATGGACTCCTTCCTGGCAGATGTGAAGCGGATTTACGAAGAGAAGAAGAACTGCATCGTGGCGGTGTCCGAGGGCATCCACTATGCAGACGGTACCTTCGTTTCCGAGGCCAAGACCTCCGGCACCGACGGCTTCGGTCACGCTCAGCTGGGCGGCCTGGCTGCCAGACTGGCCGATGTGGTGAAGGCTGCCACCGGCGCCAAGGTGCGGCCCATTGAATTGAGCCTGCTGCAGCGTTGCGCGGCCCACTGCGCCTCCGGCACCGACATCGCCGAGTCCTTCCTCTCTGGTAAGACTGCTGTGGAGGCTGCCGTGGCCGGTGAGACCGATCAGATGGTGGGCTTTGCCTGCACCCGGGACGAAAACGGCTACCGGTGCGAGCCCAAGCTGTTCGATCTGTCTCTGGTGGCCAACACGGAGAAGAAGGTGCCTCTGGAATGGATCAACCCCCAGGGCAACTATGTGACCCAGGCCTTCATTGACTACTGCCTGCCCCTCATTCAGGGAGAGACCGGTATGATCAAGGAGGATGGCCTGCCCCGGTTCTGCCGTCTGAAGCGGGTGTTTGCGAAGTAAGAGAATATACGCCAAATCCACTGCGGGAGGCTGCCTCAAGACTTGCTTTGAGACAGCCTCCCGTTTTGCTGATTCAATTTTCCAGGGTGAAGCCCCAAATGGCTTTGATCTGGGACTCCAGAGTTGCGTATGTCCAGCTTTTTTCGCTGTTGGCTTTGGAGTTGGGGTCCAGGACCCGGAACGCACCGTTTTCGTAAGCGATGATGACGATGTAGTGGCCCACCTGCGTAAAATCACCGGGACCCAGGGCGCAGATCAGAGGGCTGTCCTCCAGAGCCTGGATCATGGTATCCTCCCACAGGGCCACATCCTGGGCCAGCAGGCCGAAGTGGGAGCAGCCCTCGCTCATCAGGGCCCAGGCTGTGCCGTCATTCTCGGTCACATAACCGGCCTCAGCGGCATACTGGGCCACCGCTGCGGGATTCCAGGAGATATCGCCAGTCATCCCGATGACGACCATGGACAGGGCCGTGGGACCGCAGCCGGACAGGCCCAGGAGGTCCTCCACTCGGTTGCCACCATAGGGGTAGTAGCCCCACCGGGTGTCCCACTGGAACAGATGGGGAATTTCCCCCGGGGTGTAGTCTGAACTCAGGTCCACCTGCAGGTCGTACGTTCCCGGATAGCCCGCCACGAAATCATAGGTCTCCGGATTCCGCTCCAGGAGTTCCCGCAGAATGGCCGGACAATCCGGCCCGGGTTGTGTGGGCTTGGTGGAGGCGGCTATGACCTCCGTTTCCTGGGTGGCGGAGGGGGTGGTGGGAGCATCGGAAGGGTCCGGCGGGGTTTCACCTGAGTGGTTCAGAAGGGGCAGGCACCCCAGAAGGACCACCAGAGTCAGTCCGGCTCCTACCAGGTAGCTCATGGGATTTCTTCTCCTCCGTCTGCGTCTGGGGCGGGGGCGTGTTTGGCGTTGATTCATGGGTAAGCTCCTTTTTAGCAGGGGGGCGCAGGCCGAAAGGCCGGCATGGTGGAGTTTGGGGTTCATTATACTGGATTTTTCCAGAAAATGCAATGGAGGGTCAAAATTTTCAGGGAGAGGAGCCTGCCATGGGAGCGGGAGCTGCCTTGTGGATTGGAATACGCAGGGACTCAGGGGCTGCTGAGGAAGAACTCATTGGGTGTGACGCTGAGCTGCAGCAGATCGTCCAGTCGGAGCTGGAATGTCAGGACGCTGCCGTCGCCTTCGGGATCCAGAAAGGTATACTGCACGGCCCACCCTTGGTCGGATTCTGCGGTGCAGGTCAGGCCAAGGTATTGGGCCAGGCTGGTTGCACAGTCCCACGGAGCCTCCCTCACCCGCTCCGGATTTTCACAGAGCTCTGCGATGCTGCACAGCTGGATCAGTTTTCCGGAACTCATATCCATTTCCAGCGCAAACACCAAATCGTTGCTGCGCAGGTAACTTACCAGAAAGGAGTTTCCTGTAGACAGGTCCACCACGCAAGCATAACCCACCTCGAGCGCGTCTTGGTAGAGGCGTTGCCGCTCCAACAAGTCCTCCAGCGCAGGCAGGAGGGATGCAGCCAATTCATTGGTCTGGGCCAGGGTGGAGAGCTCCTGCCGGTACAGTTCCAGAAGGGTTTCCTGATCATAGTACAGGTCGCTGCCAGCCTGAAGACTCAGATATGTAACCTGGTGGTACTGAGCCAGCGTATTTAACCGCTGGAATAAGGTCCCTGTGTCTGCGGCAAACTGGGGAGCCAGAACATCCTGTGCGGTTTTCCGGCCGTACAGCCTCTGCTCCTGGACTGCCAGGAGTCTACCGGGAACCAGCAAGAGCCCGGCCAGAAAGGCGGCTGCCAGCAGTAAAATTCCCATGCGCCATTTCATACGCGGCCCTCCTTTTTCACTGGATTCTGGCGGGACCTTTGGATGGAACCGCAGATCCGGCTGCCTACGGGTCATGAGGTGGGGTATAGCCTCCACACCTGCTCTTCCAGGTGGATGGTATAGCGCACCTGCTCCTGGTTCTCGCTTTCAAACAGATACACGCCGCCGGTCGAGTCTGACTCCAGGCAGGTGACGGGGGTGAGGCCCAGGTAGTTGGCCAGGCCGGAGGCGAGAATCCAGCCCTGCTCCCCACTGACCTCTTGCTCCTCTGCCTGGAATTCCCCGCTGATGATTTTACCAGAGCTCATGTCCATGTACAGGAGGAACTGCTCCCAATTCAGATCCTGCAGAGTGCCCACCAGAAAGGTTTTTCCCGAATCGGGGTCCACAGCGCAGCGGTAGGAGACGGGCATTTCGTGAAATTCCTGAGTGGCCATCTCCGTTTCCACCAGCCAGGCTTCCAGGTCAGAGGCAGGCGCAAAGAATTCACCCATTTGCCTCAGTTCCCGGACAAACCGGCGGCGCAGGGTGTATTCATCGTCATATAGCTGCGCTCCTGCGGAAAAGTCCATGGCCGGTACGGTGTTGTTGATGCTTCCCAGGACTGCAATGCGCTGGGCCAGAGTGGTTTCGCCCCGTTCAAAGGCGCTCACAGCTGCAGCGCCGGTTACGATTTGGCCATAGAGCCGGCGCTCCCGGCGGGCCAAAACCCGGCCTGGCCAGAGAAGGCCTGCCGTTACCGCCAGGACGGCCAGAAGCGCTGTGAGAACTGTTATTTTTTTCACGGCTCCGACCCTCCCAGAATGAGGGATACTGTGGTGCCTGCGCCCACCCGGCTTTCAAACCGCAGCTGTGCGCCGTGGGCGCTGGCGATTCGCTGGCACAGAGCCAGCCCCAGGCCTGCGCCGCCCTGGGCCCTGGCCCGGGACTTGTCTACCATGTAAAAAGGCTCCGTGATCCGGTCCAGGGCCTCCTGAGGGATGCCCCGGCCGTGGTCGGTGACCTGGAACAGGTAACCCTGAGGGGTGGTACAGCCCAGCAGCTCCACGGAGGACCTGGACTGGGAGGCCTTGCGGGCATTGTCCAGGAGGTTGTACAGCAGGGTCTTCAATAGGTTGGGCTCCCCAGGGAAGGAACCGGGCTCCACAGACAGCCGAAGCTCCACCCCGCTTTGGGACATGACATAGCCCATGCTCTCCGCCACGGCCCTGGCCAGAGCCTGGGCCTGAACGGTGACCAGCTGAGGGGCTGTCCGTTCCAGGGCAAACAGATCCAAAAGGGAGAAGGACATGGCCTCCAAGCGTTTCCCTTCTGAGAAGATATAGTTGACTGCTTCCAGCTGCTGCAGCCGGGGCAGCTCCCGGCTGCGCAGGGTGTCGGCATAGCCAATGACGGAGGTGAGGGGCGTCTTGAGTTCGTGGGCAAAGGAGGCGGTAAAGTCCTTTTGCCGCTGTGCAGCCGCTGCCAGCTCCTGAATTTTCAGCTCCAGGGCGTCGGCCATGCGGTTAAAATCCTCTGCCAGGGCGCCCAGCTCGTCCCGGGAGCGGACCTTCACCCGGTGGGAGTACTGACCGCCGGCAATGGACCGGGTGGAGCGGGACAGCTTGCGAATGGGACCTGTGAGCACGGCGGCGCAGGCAATGGAGGCTAGGGTGCAGGCAGCTACGGACAGCAGCATCACCTGCCGGTAAATTTGCAGATTGGCATCCCGCTGGGAGAAGGCCTGATCTGCCCCCTGGAGGAGGTCCACATAAAAGGGCTCCCCGTTCAGCTCCAGCCGCTGGACCGTTTCCAGATACCGGCGGGAGCCGGTATCCCGCTGGAAAAAGGCGTAGCACAGGCCCTCCTGGCCCACGTCGGCGGGGGTCAGGTTGGCCGGTTCCTCCCGGTTTTTCCATAGAACGGTGCCGTCGCTCCGGTATACCAGCATAGCATAATTCTGAAAAAAGCTGCTGCCCTCCAACTGCTCCAGCAGGGCGCTCTCTCCGCTGCCCACGGCCTGGGAGGCCAGCGCTCCCAGGGTCAGGCAGAGCATCTGGCTCTCACCCGATGCGGCCCCGGCCTGGCTGTCCAGCTCCGCTTGGAAGGTGGAGGCAATCATGATGTAGCTGCTGACGCTTACAGTGAGGGTCACAATCAGCAGTACGGTCAAGACAATTTTCCAGGATAGCTTCACTCCTTCACCTCCAGCCGGTAACCCACCTTGTATACGGCAGACAGCCGGTCCTGCCACCCCAGCTTCTTCCGCAGACGCTGGACATGGAGGTCCACAGTCCGGCTGTCACCGGTGTATTCCCCATCCCATACCCGCTCATAGATGGTCTCCCGGAAGAGGGCCATATTTTGGTTCCGGGCAAACAGGAGGAGCAGCTCATATTCTTTCTTGGTTAGGGATACAGGCTGGCCGGCCTTTGTCACCTGCATGGAGCTTTCGTCGATGGTTACATCGCCAATTTGAAGTCGGTCTTTGGTTTTTCCCGCCCGTCGCAGCACCGTCTCCACCCGGGCCAGCAGCTCCACGATTTCGAAGGGCTTGACCAGATAGTCATCAGCCCCGGCCCGGAGTCCCTGGACCCGGTCGGCCACGGAGCCCTTGGCTGTGAGAAAGATCACCGGCGTCCCGGTGGGCTTGATCTGCTCCAGCAGGCTGTAGCCGTCGATGCCCGGGAGCATAATATCCAAGAGAACGAGATCGTAGGTGTGTTCCGTAATGAGATCTGCTGCTGTCAGCCCGTCATAAGCCTTCTGGCAGGAGTAACCGTAGCTAGTGAGATTCCAGTCAATGAGGTTGGAAATGGGCCGTTCGTCCTCTACAATCAAAATCCGTATCATCCAAAGCTACCTCCCAATTTCAAGATGCAGCATAATTGTATCATAGTTGTATCCGGTTTCGAAGGGGGAGTTTTGTAAGTCTAAAAAAGTTTTGCAAAATACTGTGAAGATGCGCCGTCTGCAGGGGAAACCGGGGATGTGGGAATTTCTGCCAATGAGAAAGCGGGAGAAGCCGAGACTGCTTGTGGCTTCTCCCGCTATTTCTAGGTTCCATGGGGCCTCGCTGCTGGGAAGGGCGGTCTACCTGTGGCGCAGGACGGAGGGGACTTGAGACAGGGGTGGCAAAAGGGCACAGATGGCCCCCGTGAGGGCAGCGGCTTGCAGAGTCCGGAGCTGTCCCGTGGTCAGGAGATGGGCCGCCTGGGCGGCGTTCCAAAGGCTCCAGCTGTCGCACAGGGTGTACAGCCAGCCGGCAGCTGCCAGGAGGAAGAGGAGGCAGGCCAGAACGCTGCCCCAAGCAGACTGCTGGTGCCGCCGCTGCAGAAGCTGGGCCAGGAAGAACAGCGCCGTGGGCAGCAAAGACAGAACCAGGCAAACCAGCAGGTTCCTTCCGGTAAAACCTGCCCAGCGGAAGCTGGTTCCAGCATGGCGCACAAAATACAGCCAGGCACCGGGGGCCAGAAGGGCAGACAGATGGCAGGCAACTGCAGCCCAACGCCAAATGGGTGTTCGTTTCATGGCGAATACCTCCCGCAAGGATTCAGAGTGATACGCATATTATAGTACGGTTCAGGGGGCTTGTAAACGGGACGTTTTTTCAATTTTGTAGACATCTGCCGCATGGCTGACCGGCCACGCCTAAAATCGGTGCTCCATTATCGATAAAAAAATAGCAAATATACAAAACCGGCTGGGACCACAGGGGCATTTTCGTCAAAATGCAAAAAGTTCCCGCTTTACAAAGATTTTTGTTGACATTTTGAACAGAGAATGGTAAAACTATATCGATAAAAGCGTACGCAATGGACGCCCTTATCAGCCATCCCCGTATGCGTAAAGTCATACCAACGGCTTTATGCGTAAATCCTGTATGGGCCCGGGCCATTACAACGGCAGGGTACCAACAACAATACAAGGAGAGTAATATTATGGCATTCAAAACTGACATCGAAATCGCACAGGAAACCACCATGCAGCCCATCACCGAAGTGGCCAAGACCGCCGGTGTGGACGAAAAGTACCTGGAGCAGTACGGCAAGTACAAGGCTAAGGTGGACTACAACATTCTGAAAGAGGTCCAGCGTCCCGATGGCAAGCTGATTCTCGTCACTGCCATCAACCCCACCCCTGCCGGCGAAGGCAAGACAACCACCACCGTTGGTCTGGCCGATGGCATGCGGAAGCTGGGCAAGAACGTCCTGGTTGCCCTGCGTGAGCCCTCTCTGGGCCCTGTGTTCGGTGTTAAGGGCGGCGCTGCCGGTGGCGGCTACGCTCAGGTCGTCCCTATGGAGGACATCAACCTGCACTTCACCGGTGACTTCCACGCCATTGGCGCTGCCAACAACCTGCTGGCCGCCATGCTGGATAACCACATCTATCAGGGCAACGCTCTGAACATCGACCCCCGGCAGATCACCTGGCGCCGCTGCGTGGATATGAATGACCGGCAGCTCCGCTTCGTGGTGGACGGCCTGGGCGGCAAGGCCAACGGCACGCCCCGTGAGGACGGCTACGACATTACCGTCGCCTCCGAGATCATGGCTGTTCTGTGCCTGGCTTCCGATATCAATGACCTGAAGGCCCGTCTGGCCCGTCTGGTTGTGGGCTACACCCGGGAAGGCAAGCCCGTCACGGCCGGCGATCTGAAGGCCCAGGGCGCTATGGCTGCCCTCTTGAAGGACGCTCTGAAGCCCAACCTGGTTCAGACTCTGGAACATACCCCCGCTTTCGTACATGGCGGTCCCTTCGCCAACATCGCACACGGCTGCAACTCCGTCACTGCCACCAAGATCGCCATGCGGCTGTCTGACTACACCGTCACGGAGGCTGGCTTCGGCGCAGACCTGGGTGCAGAGAAGTTCCTGGACATCAAGTGCCGGATGGCCGGCCTGAAGCCCAACTGCGTGGTTTTGGTTGCCACCGTCCGCGCTCTGAAGTATAACGGCGGTGTGCCCAAGGCCGAGACTGGCAACGAGAACCTGGAAGCTCTGGAGAAGGGCCTGCCCAACCTGCTGCGGCATGTGGAGAACATCACCAAGGTTTACAAGCTGCCTTGCGTGGTGGCCATCAACCGCTTCCCCCAGGACACCGAGGCCGAGCTGGCTTTGGTGGAGCGCAAGTGCAAGGAGCTGGG
>ERZ1673697.3962-NODE-3962-length-10135-cov-3.934722_pt1 | contig 10135 bp, 7 predicted proteins | sample MGYA00580227_ERZ1673697 | MGnify/ENA primary metagenome ERZ1673697 (study PRJEB41218, sample SAMN15661759) | gut metagenome | host: Homo sapiens | place: Canada: London | collected 2015-08-20/2019-03-30 | study: EMG produced TPA metagenomics assembly of...
AAACCGTGTGGACACTTCCGTAGCACCAGATATCGAGTGGCTTATTCAACCATAATAAACAGTATGTATATCATAGGTTATTAATTGTGAGTTTTTTCGGTGTGTTATTTGTTTGTTTGATGTTATGCTTTTGCGCCCCAAAAGGTTGTTTAGATGTATTTTATCAATTGATTTTCAATATCGTTTAATAAAGAAAAATTAAGCAAGCTGGATGTTGGTTTTTTGTTAATTGGATGGTTCTAATAATGTTTTTTTACTGTTGTTGAATGTGACTTGATAAGAAATGCAAGTAAAAATGATACTCTTTTTATTTTAAATTCAAACGGTTGACATATATATAGCAAGAGGTTTCAGGTGCGTTGTAGTGAGTTTATGTTAATAAAAAGTATAGTAAGCGTTGAAAAATGTAACTTTGAAATACGTTAGAATAAAAAACAATATACATATAATAATTTAATCTTAAATGAAATTTATTAAAATTTGCAAACTATAATTTTGTGTATAAAAATATAAATGCACATCATCCTGATTATGATTGTGTATTTAATTGGTTGTTATTTGACTGCTATCAACTTGTTTTAATTTTATGATAGGTGCAAGATGGATTATGTTTGCTCCGTAGTTTTCATCTGTCAATCATTTGATTTAATTATAAACAGGAGAGTTATCTCGTTCAAAAAAAATTCATTGTTTATTGTAAGCGACAAAATTAGAAGGGAGTTACCAGTATGCCCCTCTAAACTAAGAATTGTTGATATAGATAAGAAAACATGTTTATCCTTTTTTATCGACGTGAATAATGAGCTGCCTGGCAAATTTACTCTTGATAAGAATGGCTATATTGCTGAAGAGGAACCTCCATTATCGCTTGTTTTTTCTCTGTTTGAAGGGATTAAAATAGCAGACTCACACTCCCTTTGGTTAAAAGAAAGACTATGTATATCCTTACTTGCCATGTTCAAAAAACGCGAAAGTGTAAATTCTTTTATACTAACAAATATAAATACATTCACCTGTAAAATTACTGGAATAATCAGTTTTAATATTGAGCGGCAATGGCATTTAAAAGATATTGCGGAATTGATTTATACGAGTGAAAGTTTAATAAAAAAAAGATTAAGGGATGAAGGAACGTCATTTACTGAAATATTGAGAGATACTAGGATGAGGTATGCAAAAAAACTCATAACTTCAAACTCTTATTCTATCAATGTCGTAGCCCAGAAATGTGGCTATAACAGTACTTCATATTTCATATGTGCATTTAAAGATTATTATGGTGTCACGCCATCTCATTATTTTGAGAAAATAATCGGCGTCACAGATGGAATAAACAAAACAATTGACTGATAATGTTTATTACAAGTTGTCTACATGTTAATTATAATATTATACAGCGTTTTTTCTGATGTGATATTCTGGAACCATTAATTTGTAATTGGGTTGCTGTCGCCTATTTTATACATACTATAATTGATGGTTTTCTATGTGATTTAGTTAATAACCTTCTGGGTTTATTTTAAGGGTTAATTGTTACATTGAAATGGCTAGTTATTCCCCGGGGCGATTTTCACCTCGGGGAAATTTTAGTTGGCGTTCTTAAAATGTGTACTTAAGACCAGCAGTAGTGATGAAGTTATAGTTTTCTATACCTGCTCCATTTTTGCTGTAGTCTGAAGTGTTATTATTGTGATCATAAAGTGAAGTATTACCTTTTTTATTCGTAACCCGATTCCATGCGCCTTCAACATAAACTTTTGCGTTAGGTGTGACGTAATAACCTGCATTGACTGCAACAGAATAGTAATTTTGGTCTTTGACCTTACTGCGATAAGTGATTCTTTTTCCCGGGTCATAGTGTTCATCGTTATCAGATGATTCCACCCAGCCGCTGTATTTAAATGTGCCACCGAGTTCAAAATCTTCATAACGATAACTTCCAGTCAAGCCAATGTAGGGCATTTTAAAACGTTGTTTGTAGCCGATTGCCCTTTCTCCATTCGGGAAGGAGCCGATATCATCTCTGAATCCCTCCTCAGAACTGTAGATATAGGAACCACCTCTGGCTGTAAAGCTATAACGGCTTTCCTGATATCCGGCCATGAGTCCCAGGCGGTAATTGGGTTCGTTGAGGAGCCAGCCTTTGATATTCAGATCAAATTCGTTGGCATAATTGAGTTGTGTATCAGGGTGTCTACTTTCATCCGTCCAGGTTCCGGGGTTACTGGAATCCATCCAGTCCTGATCGACCATATTGCCACCTCGGCTGCCGAGAGTTGTCCAGCCAGCAGCCCCGATAGATATCTGGGGCATCAAATCCCAATTAATTGCACCTTTAATAATTGCAGCGTTATTGAATTTCCAGTCGAGTTGACTGACTTTTCGGCCTCCTTCTTCGGCTAGATAAACACGCTCTTTTGTTTTTCCGCTCAGAGTTCCAAGACTAATGTCCGCATTTATGTTGTCAGGAGTAAACGATAAAGTCTCGGTAGAAGCAAAAGAGCTGATCGCAATAGGGGTTGTCAGGAATATTCCCAGAAGTTTCGCCCGCATAAAAGTTCTCCATTCAATCGTTTTAATGATTGAATATGTATTTTTTATATCTAACTTAATGAGTCAATTACATATTGCTCCACTGTTTATATTTTGTTTAGTATTGAATGATTATCACAATGCGCTATCTGTTTTTGGTTTAATTATCTGTTATTGTTTCATATTGCGGTTTTACTGTGTGGTTTTTTTATGCTTTTGTGGTGCTTTTATCTATTTAAGTGCCATGCCTTTAGAGGCATATAAGCGAAAATAGCATGAGGTTTATCCTCAATTACTATGTTTTTTAGTACAAAAAAGAGGGACAAAACTGAGACACATAAGGCCTCACAATGGCTTGCAAGGCTTTACATGTTTTGAGGTAGTGGGACGTGTGAGCGCAGAGATGGCGCGGTAAGTTGTTGACTTAAAATGTCGTTCTAGGAACTTCTAAGTCGTGGGCCGCAGGTTCGAATCCTGCAGGGCGCGCCATTTCTTCTTCATTTATCCCCGTCTTATCTGTTTCCGCTTTGCCCTTCACCACATCACTTTTTGTCGCTGTTTGGCGAGATAATTCAACGGTGTCAGGCCGTAAAACGCCTTAAAAACAGAGATAAAGTACGACGTGCTGCTATAGCCACATAATTGCGCTACCTGAGTGATATTTTTGTTATCCATCAATAACATCTGTACGGCGTAACGCATACGACACTCTGTGACAATCTGGCTATAGCTGGTATTTTCGTTTTTTAATTTCTTTTTGAGCAGGCTGGGGCTTAAACATAGCGAACTGGCGACAATTCGCAGATTCCAGTAATGCTGAATATCGCTTTGAATAATGCGGCAGACGCTGTCGCGGACGCTACTGCGTAAGATATACATCAGTAGGGCAATAAACCGCGATTGCTCAAGAAAGTTAGACAATACGGTAAAAAGCAATGCGCGCGTCAACTCCGCTTCGCAGGGTTTGCTGGGTTGCTGCTTGCTGTGGTTGGCGGCTAGCCGGAACACTTCCGGTGTACGGCTATGACAAGCGATAACCGGGGTAGCCAGCCGCGACCAGGGCTTTACGCAGGTTAAGTTCTTATTTAAAAACAACAGATAATCGTTGATGATGTTACGGTTGATGTGGGTGATTAATACGTGATTTAACGTTGAGAGTTCAATGACGTTATTGTTGCACGCGAAGGCGGCCAGGTAGTTTTTCGGAAGGGTAAACGTAGCATGGTTATTAACGCTTACCTCTACCTCTTTTTCGGTCAGGATCACCACGCAAGGTTCACTGCTGCTCAATTGCATTTCGCACTCCTCAGATATCAGAAACTCCGCTCAAAGGATCTATGCTTCCTGCATGAGTGATCGGCCCGTTCGCCGATAACGATCTTCTTTCTTTAGCACGCTTTTTAGCAATTAATCTTGATGGAATTCTGACGAGAGCGAAAGAGGTAAGCCAGGTCGTACCCGACTTACCTGGAGGAGATTTAATACTCGAGAATGCCGTGCGCGACGGGCAAATAGCGCAGAGAGAAATAGAGCGTGTCTTTACCGCAAGAGGAACGTTTCGCTAACAGCGAGGCAATTTCTGCGTCCGGTTTCGGTTTCGCTGTAAAGGTTTTGCCTTTGCCGGCGACAAACAGTTCATAAACAATGCCGCTTGCTGGGGCGGAACTCTGGCAATCGGCGCTGGCCTGTAGATAACGTTCACGCTGTTCAGCGGTAAGTTTATTCACGCCGCTGCCATCCTGTACCCAGACATTAACGCCGGTTGCTTTAACGTGTTCCAGCAGTTGGCGATAGCCATCGGGCGACATGTTTCCGGCGAAAAAACTACTGATATAAACCGGTTTTGCTGAAACATCGCTAATCAACCGCTGAGCGTTGTTTAACCATGTCAGCAAAGGTTGACGGGCGGCTTCGCTGCGCCAGTTCAGGTCGTCAATTTCCGCGCTGATATACCAGCCATCCGGCGTTACGCCAGGCGCGGCGCTCCATAATCTGGCTTGCTGGAGATCGGCAGCCAGCAGGCGATTAAGATAGCTTTCCAGCGCCGCGGATGACTGTTTCTGGTGCATAAAAAATTCCGGATCGGCATTCAGCCCGACAATCAGCTTCAGGCCAGCCTGTTGCGCAGCTGCTGCACGCTTAAACAATAACGCGCGCTGTTCTGGCTGGGTGAATGCATCGCCGTAACGGGTCCATTGCAAAACCAGGGTATCGAAGCCTTGCAAACGTAACTGACTCATCAGCCCCTGCCACTGGGTATCGGTAACCTGACTATCACGGTTTTGTGGTTGCCAGATAATACCTTTCATCGCAAAGGAAAAAGGGCTGACCAAAAGCAGTGTCAGCAATACGAAAATGAACTTACGCATTTACCAGTGCACTCCAATGGTGAGAAACGCGTTGTTGCGCTCTCCGTTACGTTGATTAATCGCCTTAAAGGTATGTTGATATTCGACGCCGAGACTGACTTTGTGCGGCCAGGCGTCGTAGTGCGTCTCGCCGGTCCAGATATTCCAGCGGACCCCGACACCGCCAAGCTGCGCGCCCTGAGTGCCTTTATCACGATAACCGTTGTCCTGAACGTGAGCGTAAGGCTCAATAGTCTGCCCGTTCGCCACCTTCTGATGCCAGCTGACGCGATAATCTGCCGTCCACGCCTGAATATCCTGACGGACATATTGCGCCGCATCGAGGTACAGGTTTTGGGCAAACCAGCCTGAACCGTTCGGGTGCCATTCGTCGCTGTATTTGCCGCCATTAAAGAATGAGGCGCTGGCGCGCAGCATGGTATCGGATGCGCCATTTTGCCCGTTCAGCGGCAACTGCTGTTCGACGGCGAGGAAAAAGATCTGATCGCGCAGCGGCTTCCAGCGCAGACCGGTGCCGGACATCGGATTTTTCACCGGCATCATCACCCCGTTTTCTCCGGTATCGGCAAAGACGCGGCTATAAACTGAGAGCAGGTCGCCTTCCAGCAGCATATTGCGTCCGATGCGGTACTCGGCTTCCAGTTGCCCATAGCTACGATAGCTTTTCCCTGGCGCTGCGCCGCCGACATTATTGTTAGCGGTACTCATTGCGCCGGAACGCAAGCCGATAGAAGAATCGAAACTGAACGTCCAGCGGCGACCGACCTCCTCATGCAGACGGCGGAAATTGAAGCGTTGCTGATTTTGCTCTGGGGTCAGTGGGGTTATCAGCGCCTGATTATCAATGTCATCAATCACCAGCCGGGCGTAGTGCTGCGTCGCAGGCATGTCATCCAGACGCTGGTTCACGTAGGCCAGTTGTCGGATAAGTGCCGGATCGTCCGGTAGCCCTTTATGCGCCTGTTCGAGCATTTCCCGCGACTGTGCGATATCACCGCTATCCCACAAGGCGTAACCAAGCGCTGCCTGGGTGTTGCTATTATTCGGTTCCAGTTCCAGCGCGGCGCGCAAATCACTCACCGCCGCCGGGACATTATGACGTTGGCGATAAATTGTCGCCCGCGCAACGTAAGCGTTGGCAGAAGGCGCAATATTGATTGAGCGCGTGAGATCGTTCAGTGCGAGTTCCGGCTGACCAGGAATGTAACGTTGCGCATGCAGCCACCAGTAGAGGGCATTGTTTCCCAGCCCACGTTGTTCTGCCTGCTGAAGCCAGCGATCGCGAGCCGCACCATTTCCTGCCGCCTGGGCGGTATTGGCAGCAGCAAGCAGATCCTCATTGCTCATGTCGTGAAGACTGATTTTCTGCCAGGCCGCCAGTGCGGTGGCGTAGTCCTCAACCTGATACGCCTGATAGGCTACCGCACGATGTTGCCAGGCGTTCGGTTGTCGTTGTTCGGCCTGAAGCCATGCATACAACGCCACACCGGGTAGCGTGTCCCGATAACACTTTGCCAGACGGTTCCAGGCGGCAGCATCGTAGGAAGGCGACATATCGCCCAGCAAGCGAACTATTGCCGGGCAATTATCTGCAATACCCGGCAACTGACTTTGCCACTGACGTTGCTCCGCCAGCGGTAAGGGTTTCGATAAAATCGCCACCTTCGCCGGAGTTGCCAGGTAAGGATGACTTTCCAGCAGAGACGCCAGTCGCGCCATTAACGTCTGGCTGACACGCGCATCGCCCTGGAAAGGATAGCGTTGCAGCAATAAATCGGCAGCTTCGCGTGACTGCTCGTTCTGCATCAGTTGCCAGGTCAGTTGATCCAGGCGGGTAAGATTTGCCGGTTCTTGCTGATACAGCAATCGTGCCAGACGCAGAGCTTCAGCCTTGTTACGGGTCGCCACGCTAACGGTATAACGCTCCTCAAGCATTTCATTGGCGGGGAGGGTGGCGAGCAGTTTTTGCGCTGCGTCGTACTGACCTTCTTTTAACAGCACCGGTAGCGTCGCGCCAACAACATACTGGCGGTTATCGGCAAACTGTACCGTATAATTCGCCAACGCCAGAACGGGGTTGGCGCTGTATTTAGATAACAGATAGAGCCAACTTTTCTCTTGTGCATCCGTGGTAAACAGCGGCTTATTTTCAATGAGATAACGCTGGAGGCGTGCTTTTTCGTCACGATAAGCCAGCGCGGTCGCGTAAGTAATATATGACTGCGGATCGGTGAAGATCCCCTGTGATTGCAGCGCCAGGATCCGATCGTCCAGCTGCCCGGCAAGAAGCACATCAAACCACTGGCGGCGTTCTGCCGCGCTTAATGTGTTCTGCTGGCGTGCTTCATTGTATAGCGTATCTGCCTGGGACCATTGCTTCAGGTAGATTGCCCGTTGCAGCAGATCGGTTCGCAGCGTTTTTCCTTCCGGCGATGCAGCAAACGTCGCATCGTTCAGTTGCGCTCTGGCGACAGGTAATTGTGCCAGCCGCAGGGCATTCTGCCCAACTTCACTGCGACAACGCAGGGTCGGCGCAGCATCGCACGCTTTTTGCTGGGCAAGCAGTTCTTCAACAGTCGTAACGCTTTTCACTTCAACTGGAATAGCCGCCAGACTGCGCTCAAGTCGGGCATCTCCTGGGTGACGTTTCAGTTGATCCTCAAGCAACAGCCGCGCCCGGTCATCATGACCAAAATGGCGATAGGCTTCCGCAAGGTATAAAGTTAGCGGAATATTATCCGGCACCTGCTGGTGTATATATTCAAATTCGCGGATGGCGGTTGCTTCGTCGTTATTTTTCTGTGCCTTCAGCGCCTTGTCGAGACGGGGATAAATAACAAAATGGCGATAATCGCTCAGCCCCAGCTCTTCTGCGCTGGTGCCGATATTGTCTGCGAGTGCGCTGGTACTCAATAAAGACGTCAGCAGTAAACCAGACCATCCGATGACGCGATTAAGGTTATTCTCCTTCATTTTCGGACTCCAGTTGCGCAACCTGTTCTGTGTTTAAACCTGCTTTGAGTAATAGTGATTGCATCGAAACTTGTAATTCGCGTTGAATTGTCAGGACGCGATCCAACGTTTCCTGGCTGATAACGCCTTCGGTGACCAAAAACTTGCCGAGCGGCAGAGAACTGCGTTCATGGCGCAATAACAACACGTTAATTGCTGAACGATTAATATGACCGAGCGTGGTCAGTATTTCGGCGAACAGGAACTGATGCGGCACATATTGCCGCCAGATTTCACCGGCCTGCTGTTCCGTGAGCCACTGATGCTGAACCGCATTGTACAACATTGCCCGCGGATCGTGACCGCGTCGGCGCGCATACTAGTGGCGTAACCCCGTGACAATTTGTCCCCGCAGAACAATGACGTAACGCACTTTGCGTCCGACTTTACGCGTCAGGGCCGCCAGCGAAACCGGGTCAATACCATCTTCACTGCCGACAATTAACTCATCATTTTCCAGACGCAGCGGCAGCACTGCATAATGCAGCGCCACGGAGGCCGGCATTTCGGCAATCAGTGATGAAGGGATCTGCCAGGCGTCGATCGACTCCCACGCCACGCCGTTTTGCTCTGCCAGCGCCTGTGCCAGCTGTTCGGCGCTAATCAGCCCCTGCATCAGCATTGAACCGCCCAGGCGTAGACCTTCGACGCGATTACGCAGTGCTGTATCGAGTTGTTCTTCAGTGATGACCTGATTTTCCAGCAGGATTTGACCTAACGGACGCAACGAGCGGGTATCGCCAGTCACGCTGGGGAAGTCATGCGTTGTTTTATCCCACGCGACACGACGTGGATCGCCGTGTTGAAGTACCTGTTTTAACGCGCGCCAGTTGGCCATGAAGTTAATCAGGTTGCCCCAGAAAAGACGCAGGACAGATAGCAGCCCCTGCGTCAGGCCGTAGTAGCCAGTAACGAAAATCACCCGCTGCACGATGCGGTTAATCATCAAGCCAAAGTTTAGCCACAGCAGAGTCATTAACCATGCGCTGCCGCTGAAAATAGAAAGGAAATGCCAGGCATCGGGCCACAAACTTTCATACGCCAGCAACAGCAAAAGCTGGATCATCACCAGCATCGCGAGGAAGCTGACAAAGTTACTGATTGCCCCTTTGCGGTCGCGCCAGAGAAAGTAGTTCAGCGTCAGGCTGGAGGTCCATTTGTGGGTTTTAAAGCCCTGGAAAACAATGCCGATGATCCAGCGAGATTTTTGTCGAACCGCAGTCGAAAAGGTATCGGGGAAATATTCGCGCACGCAGATCATGTTTGACGTCCGCGCGTGCTGTAAAAATTTACGCTGCTCGCGTTCTTTGGCTTCGTCCACCACCGGAAAACGGACAAAAATTTCCGTCATACCTTTTTCTTTCAGGCGGAAACCAATGTCGTAATCTTCAGTAAGACTCTGCACGTCGAAAGCAATACCATCACCGTCAGCTAACAGTGCGGTCACGGCGCGGCGGCTGAAACAAGTACCGACGCCTGCGCTGGGCACCTGTCCGGCGAGGGCTTCACGCACCGGAACATCTTTGCCATGCAGTTCTGAAAACTCATCAATGTAAGTCATGCTGGTGAAGTGCGTCCATTCGCGTTCGAATGGGTATACCGGGATCTGAATCAGATCTTTACGCTCGACCAGATAGTTGAACAGACGCAATTCCATCGGTGAAATTACGTCTTCGGCGTCATGCAGAATAAAACCAGCAAAAGCGAAATTGGCGCTACGCTCAAACTGGGTGATGGCGTCCAGCACGTTGTTCAGGCAGTCGGCTTTGCTGGTGGGGCCAGGACGCGCGCAGACTACCTTATGCACGTTTGGGAAGCGAGCGCACACTTCGTCAACATCACGCTGAGTATCGGGGTCGTTGGGGTAGGTGCCAACAAAGATATGATAGTTTTCATAGTCGAGCGTGGTCGCCGCCAGCTCGGCCATATTGCCGATGACGCCCGTTTCATTCCACGCCGGAACCATAATCGCTAACGGTTTTTCATCTGGTTTATACAGTTCGCGGTAACTCATTCGCGGGTAGCGGCGATAAACACTCAACTTGCGTTTAATGCGGCGTACCCAGTAGACGACATCAATAAAAAAATCGTCCAGCCCGCTGATGAACATGATGACCGCTAACGTTATCGCGATTACTTTTAAGCCGTAGAGCCAGGTAGCAAAAACATCAAGAAGCCAGTCCACACAAAAACCTTACATTAACGCTGGTTATGTTTAGGGT
>ERZ1673697.3966-NODE-3966-length-10129-cov-3.561148_pt1 | contig 10129 bp, 9 predicted proteins | sample MGYA00580227_ERZ1673697 | MGnify/ENA primary metagenome ERZ1673697 (study PRJEB41218, sample SAMN15661759) | gut metagenome | host: Homo sapiens | place: Canada: London | collected 2015-08-20/2019-03-30 | study: EMG produced TPA metagenomics assembly of...
CATTATTCGTCAATGTGCTTTTATATGAAATTTTATTCATGTATTCCCACCCTTCCTGCTCTGCGCATTGCCAATTCCATTTCATAGATATTTGTTTCGTTATACAATTTTTCTTTTTGACCGCCAAGTTTAATACTCCGCAGATAAGATAATCTGGTATTCTGCGTATTTTTAATGTAAGCAGATTTGATATAACGATTTTCTGGATTTACTGTTGTATAAATCAGAAATTCATTTTCAAGTACTTCCAAAGGCCGCAGATTGTGGGATGTAAAAATTAACTGCCCTTTTGCTTTCTCCTGCATAACCTCCAGGCACTCTCCCAAAAGGTATTCGTAAATTCCAGAATCCACTTCATCCACTACCAGGCAATAAGATTCCTGATTATAACAAGCAACCAGATTACTGCAAATTGAAATCAGCTTTTTTATTCCAGCAGATTCATATAATAGTGGTATTCGTGCACCATCCCGTAGAGTAATAATCTCAAACTGGATACCATCTTTTCCATTTTCCATAAGTTTATCAAATGCATTGTAAATTTCTAACTGGATTTCTGGTATCAATGCCTTCATAACAATATTAATCTGCTCTATCGTATTTGCCACATAGGGATATATCTCCTTTGGAACCACATTAATATCAGTAAGTCGAAGCATGATTCCGGTAATACGAGATTTTATAGAATCTGGCCAGCCAATATTAACTGGTATCATGTCCAAATTCAACGCCAAAAGTGCATAATGTTCATTTTCTATTACAGCAAGATTATACATACCATAATTCTGCAGCATACTACTAAAACGAAAAACTTTCTTTACTTCATCTTCTGCCTGTGCAAACACATCCTGCGCTTTCTTGGAAAACAAAAAAGAACCCACTTCCGGTCGCTGTTTTTCTTCATTATAATTTTCTGTCGCTTGCTGTGCAATTCCCAATGCAACCATATTCTCCATATTTTTTTTATTCTCAAAATAACTATAGTATTTTCGCAGTCGGAAAAGTACCTTTTCTCCCTTTTGATAATCAAAAACAGGTGTCAACCTCTTTGCTTTTCCTTCTACACATTCCCTCACACTAAGTTTTTCTTTATTAATACAAAAACTGGATTCTCCATTTTTCAAGAGTCCTATTTCATACTCTGCATAGCTTTCCCCATAATCAGTTCTGATTTCAAAACAATACTTCACTTGAGCTGTTTCGCTTTGGGAATTGATATAATAATAAAAGTGTGAAGGAATCTTTTTCCCGCTAAATAGACATTTTAATAGAACCATACAATCAACAACTACCGTTTTACCTGAGCCATTCTGACCATAAATTCCCAGAATACTTCCCTTCCTGCTTTTTGAAAGTTCTAGTCTTCCGTACTTCACATTCTTTATATTATTTATTTCTATTGCGACAAGACGAATGACATTCTGCTTCATATTCCGCCTCCTGTTTTACTAATTGGTTCTATTATATGATGTTGGGGTCAAAAGCCCCCAACTATGATGCGCACGGATTGTTCCATGCTACGCAGAAAGTCAATTCTTATTCTTTATTCGTTAATTTTATTAACAATATTTTATTTAAATTCTCTCCCTAAGACATTTGCCATTATTCCTAATGCGCATCCTAACGAATTGCATATGACATCATCTGTCTCGGCCAATCCTAATGCCCAACAATATTGCAGTACTTCAACACTAATACTAATGCAACACCCTGTCACAAAGCAATACATCCACCTTTGTCGGTCATTTTTTGCACATTTAAATATATACGGAAGCGCAAGTCCCAGTGGTAAAAACAGGACTACATTCATCAACAAGGTTCTCGATGCTTCTTTGTTATATGACATTGTCGTAAATGTATGAAACGGCATCAATTCAACTACCCTCTGCTCACTTACACGTCCCAACAACGTCATCCTGATAATAAGGAAAACAGAACATATGCAAAGTATTATGTTTACACATCTCCACCATTTTTCAAACTTCTTATTTTTATTTGCAACTTGCTCTAGTTTTGCCCATACAAGAATAGCAAATACCATCATTATAATCACACTGTTTAAAGGTAGCGCATAAAATTTATTCATATTTCAGATTAGGGTGTCAAAAGACACGTTTGTAAATATTTGATTTTGTTTGTACCTTGAAAATTTAATGCTACTATTTTAAGCGCCAACTATTAATGCAGTCAGATACAAAATTGCCCCAGCTTTTGCAAGTTAGAGTAATTATCATAAATAGCTGTATGTAAATATGAGGTTTAAAATGTCTCATCTTTACATGCCAAACCAAAACTTCACTCTAGACTTTTTAATAATTTCTGTAACAGGAACCAGCATAATTATTATAATAACAAATGTAACTATTGCCGAAAGAATCTGTTCAGCATAACCTATACCCTGAAAAACTCCAAGAACTTCGTAAATATAACTGCATCCCACAATAATAACACGAGAATGTAATGCAAAGATAAGCATTGTATTTCTTCCGAGATATTGAACTGCTAATGGTTGTGTTAAATTTGATAAAGAAATAACAAAAAATATCCCAGAAAATGCTGAAATGAATGTCAAAATCTCATTACCATACAACCCAACCGACATATCCAATGATTCATGTGTCAATTTAATACCCATAACTCCACTAATCACATTTACCATTAAAAAGACATTCGTATACAATACATTCTTTCTTACATTAGAAGGTGCGGTGATTGTTTTTAAAATTTTAGAAGATTTCATTATTCTGCCAACATGGAAGAATAATTGTGCTACAAACGCAATATCTAAATTCCACGGTAAAGACCCAAACCCTAATCGGTACCGCATCAGACCAATCGCACACATCAATATAGAGATGGCAGTTAATTTTTTATAATTAGCACTGCATATTTTATTTAAAAAATAGTAAATTATTTCAACCAGAAACAATGCTGTTAAAAACCATATCGTCCAGAAATGTTCCTGAATAATCAAATTCTTGAACATTTCTCGTGTCGAGCCGTACAAACTATTTTCAACCCCGATAATAGAATTTACGATTGTATAAAATAGCAATATAATGAATCCATAAGTAACATACGGAACTAATAATGATTTAGCTTTCTTTATAAGATACTGCTTCCATGTATACTTTCCTCCAGAATATACAAGCCCTGATAAAAAAAAGAACAGAGGCATATGAAACAAATATATCCATGTTGTCATAAATGGAATATGCAAATGTCCTAAAATAACAAGAATTAACCCTATTCCCTTTGCAGTATCAATCCATTCTATTCTTTTCCCCAAGGCTATCCTCCTAACATATTTCAACGAATATCTTTTTCTTATAACAGAAAACAAGAACACCATACTTTCCGCAAGAAACGCACCGACAAGGTTCGGAATAAATAATACTGTCGCCGGTCTTACGCTGCAATCGTTGAGGTATTTTTTTGTGTCAATTTCTTAACCATTTAAAGTATACAGGAAGCTTTCTTCACTTTTATCTCAATTATGTTATGCAAATCCATCAGTTCCTCTACTTGTTCTACAGTACTAAATGGATACTTTTTTTTACTCTCGAAACCGAATCCATACAAAACTCCCACAAAATCTACACCTGCACTGACAGCTCCTTCATAATCATACCGACTGTCTCCAACCATGAGCACCCTTCCCACAGTTGAAGTTTTATTAATAACAAGCTTAATTGTGTCACATTTTGTAAATGATTCATTTTCATCCATTCCAACGATTGAATCAAAAAAATGTGAGATGCCAAAATTTTCAAGAACTTTTTCGGCTATTTTTTGTGATTTCAATGTCGAAACTGCTAATTTGATACCTTGCTCTTTAAAATTCTCTAACAGAGCGATTATTCCTGGATAAACTGTTGCTTCATAAATGGCTTTTTCACGCCCATACTGTCTGTGACATTTTGCTGCTTCCATTGCAGTATTTTCATCAACTCCATAGATTTTCATATACATAGATTTAGGCGGTGGACCTACAAATTCTTTTAGTCTTGCATCTAAAATCGGAGTAAATCCCATTTGTTGTTCCGCAAATCGAACGCTATTGAAAATTCCAGGCGATGTATCAAGCAAAGTTCCATCAAGATCAAAGATTACCAATTCATATTTATTCTTCATCGAATCATCCTTATTCTTTATATCCAGTGTTGGTCAAGAACTTAATTTTCATTTGTTTTTCTAATTGAGCAACTTTTTTGGCTGTTGCCACATTTATTCTGATCAATCGTTCTGCCTCAACATCTATTGTCATCGACTGCTCATAAAAATTCTGTTTTATATCCGTAGAAAAGCCATCAAATCCAGCTAAAACAATATCCTGAACACCAACCTTCTTCAAAAGATTGATGCACATCAAACCAGCATTATCTGCTATACACTGTTCTTCATTTATATAGCTTGAATAGTCAACAACAATAACATTATGATTAGATTCAACCGTAATATTTGAGGTAACAATAATTTTCCTATCATATGTAGACTGTTCAACAATATCTTGAATGCTCTTAAATCTTTTCATATTGCTAATAAATGAAGCATCTACTACTATATCTGTCGGTATAAAGTTTACACTAATTACAAAATAATCATCATGCTCACTTATCAACTGATTAATTCTCTCAGTATTAGCTCTCAAAGACTTTCCAGGGGCAAGCAACAACACTTTTTTTCCATTTATCAAATTAACAATCTGATTCTGCGCCTCTTCATCTTCTACATGATGATTCATATATCGAATATATTCTTCACCAATATACTTTTTATCGAACAAAGCTCGTTTTTCAAATTCAAGATTATTTAATATTGCATGGATATCCTGAACATGAAGCGTTTGTTTATTCAGCAAAAAAGAAGCATAATTGGGATGACATCCGGCTACAGATGCTATATAATACGCAGCATCATACCCCCAATTATACTTCATACTTAAGGGACGAATATACTCATCAATGATTTCAAGAATTTCAAGATTGTCATATTTCAATCCTAAGTTAGAGTTAATGTATTGCGTAACCAATTCTGTATTTAAATTTCCTGCACCACGTCCCATCCCATAGATTGATGCATCAACAATCAGTCTACGCGGAGTATTGAGTTGCATCAGTTCCTGTGCATTCGCGAAGGACAGCTGCAAGTTGTTATGCGAATGAAAACCAACTGAGATATTTCTATTCAAATTATGATCCACAAGATAAAACATTCTTAGCAAATCATTTTTATACATAGTTCCTAGTGTATCCACTAAATAGAACGCAAATGGCTTTAGCTCATTTATCCTCGTAATTAACTTTAATAGAGCCTCATCCGTATAAGTCATGGTACCGACAGGCTGCATAAAGACCTTATATCCCTTATCTATGAGCTGTCTTCCTAATACAAAAGCAGGAGCAATTTCATGCTCATGAAAAGTAAGCCGAATGCCATCAATTGATGTTCCATCACAAATAGCTATTTCCTCATTTGAGATTCCGCCATATTGAACCATACCTACATATAAAAGATTTGGATTTTTATTTCCTATCATTTTTTTTACGGCCTCAACACTACCAAATAGAGACCGATTAACATCAAATGCACCTGATTTAAGAAAGCCACATTCAATAATATCTATCGAAGCACTAGAAAGCTTCTGGACAATATCTTTTAAGACAACATGTCCAAAATTAAAGTCATTGACATAACCGCCATCTCTTAAAGTGCAATCTAAAATATTAATTCTATCCACAATTACTCTCCTTTGACTTCTCCTTTTATATATTTTTCTCAATCATCTTACGCACTTTCTCCAGATCTTTAGGGGTATCTACAGAAATGGATTCAGACTGGACATAATTGAAATGAAGATCGATACCATGCTCAAGGAAACGGAGATGGTCAATATCTTCGACTTTCTCCAAATCGCCCATTGGAGTGTTTACAAAAAAATCAAGGGCAGCACGATTAAAACATTCCACACCAACGTATTTCTTGTACTTAAAGAACAATGTGCCTCTGGGATATGGCACAGGAGTCCGAGACATATACAAACATTTCCCCGTCTGCTCAGACACAACCAGCTTAATCTTTGCAAAATCAATTGTTTCCGCAGGATCGGTCAGAATACGCATTGCGCCTCCAAAATACGGAGCCGATACAATCTCTTTCGGAACCACCGGCAGAATGCATTCCTTAGAAATAAGCGGTTCATCACCATTAATACACATATAATAATCCGCATCAATTTTCGTTGCCACTTCATGAATTCTCGAAATATGCTCTGGATGATTTTCTTTTGTCAAAATGTACTTCACTCCATACTTCTCACACATTTCCTGAATGCGAGGATCATCAATGGCACAAACAACCTCATCAAATACAGAAATTTTGCTTACTTGCTGATATACCCACCAAAGCATAGGCTTACCGCAAATATCTGCAAGGGGCTTACCCGGAAAGCGTGTACTGGCATAACGTGCGGGAATTGCTGCAACAATCTTCATATTTTTAATCCTCCAATACCTTTTCTAGTTGAATACGTTCAAAAACTTCTAATTTACCACCTCTTGTGGCATTATAAATTTTCACGCCTAATTTCTTGGAAACTTCTTCTGCTGTCTTATACGCAACACTTGTCTCCTCAATTCGAGGGAGATTATTCATATTTACGTAACTCTGCATTCCTGCTGCGTAACTATTTCCCAGCTGCTCCTGACGAACAGGTCTCCCCTTCGCATCTCTAGAAATATTGTAATTATGGTCGATTCCAAGCAAGTAAATCTCTTTAAATCCCATATAGATAGCAATCTGAATTGCTCCATACGTTACGGTAAATCCCTGCGCAAGATATTTGGAAATATCGAGACTGAACGGTGCTTTATGTGGATAAAATTCCTTATGCTTTAACACGAAGAAACGATACTTTTCACCTACAAACTTTTCTTTATAATCTACTGGAAGAAATAAAAGCTCTGCCTCAACCTTTTTAATTCTATTTCCAAATTTTTGTATCAAATTATGATCCTGATTAACATAAAATGTTGGTCTCCACTCTGTCCGGTCAAACAACTCATAAATTCGATTCGTTGCAAAAGTATATTCATCAGAAAGCATTTCAAGATCAGCCACTGTAAGGCTAGGTCCTGTGCCAATGATAAAACATCGTTTACCTGAATATTTACCTTTTAAACCCGAAATCCGTTTCATCTCCGATTTGTTTTGTAATTGTTGACTTTTGGCTAACCTACCGAACAAATAATTATATGCCACTTTTGAAATAAGCGGACTCTTTTTGATAAATGATTTTATTCCCAATGTCCTATTTCCTCCTATTTACTATAGTAGAAATCAATCTTGCTCTCTGCCCTTTTCCCAATACAACAAAAGTCACAACCATTCCTGATAGTAAAGTGCTAAAGCCGCCCACGAAAATCAATTTAAACCATGTATTCAGTACAATAAAGTAGTTGAAGGTTAGCCCGACAATTATGCAAAAAGCTAAACACAAGCATGCTTTAATCATATCCAGCCAAAAAATGTACTTAGGTTTATGAATGCAGTACGCTGCGTATGGAGCATTAAATAAAAAATTACGAGTAAGACCAATAATCGCGCTTACACCGGCAATTGCGTATACCCCCATTTCCGTATACTTTAGAAGTATGAACACCGCGACAACATTCGTTACTCCCGCAATAAATAAAACAACTGCTTGCCACTTTACTTTATTCGCAATGGTGTAAAGATAATTCATGCTGTTAATAGATCCGCCTGTTAATTGTGGAAGCAGCACAAGTATAGACAGAACATACACCGTTCGAATATCTGTATTCGGTGTCCACAATCGGAAGAACGGAATTCCAAACGCAATCAAAAAGCTAATCGGCATACATGATATTACGGTCATAAAACGAATACTGTTTTTTACTTCTCCATATAGTTGTTCATAATCGCCATGTGAATAATGCTTTAGGAAATTCGGTGTAAACATATTAGATAATGCACTGATAAACGTAGAAATTACACCTGGTAAGGTATTAGCAACCGACAAATACCCCATTGCTTCCGCGCTGACCATTAAATTGGCTATAACAAGATCAAGTCCATTCAACAGCGTAATACTCAATTGATTAATCGAATTCCATATTCCTGAAGCCATTATTTCTAACATTGAGGATAGTTTTGCAACTTTAATATCAAAATACAAATCCGGCAAGAGCTTTCGCGTGAAGTGAACATTCCCCATTGCAACAATCATTGTCGCAACCAAAGTTGCTATGCCAAGGAATACAATTGACGGCTGAAATTTCGCATACAAAATAACCAAAAGTATTGATTTTACAATATTGGAAGTCATCTGAAGTAGCGAAGAAATATCCAATCTATTCTTAATTGTATAAACACATCCAAATACTGAAAAAACAATATTACAGCACATGTTTAAGAACACTATAAAGAACAATACCTTTACATCTCTTACCAGTTCTATTGGAATGTTGATAAGATTTTCTAAATTTAATATAGCTAAGGAACTAGGCAGCAGGACAATAAGTGAAAATGCAAAATCTCCGGCAAATACAGAAGAATAAAATTTTCTCGCCTTCTCCATATCATTATTATGCACTCCAATTCCAATAAAGCGCGCTGCCATAGAGTTAAGCGCCGTAGTAATAATCAACGCATAATTTACCACCGTATTTGCCATCGTAAAAAATCCATATGCAGTAGAACCCACACTTGAAATCAAGTACGACGTCAAAAAGAAGTTGAGACCAAACTGAATAAGTAGGTTCACCATCGTTGCTATTGTATTTGAAACAAATTGCCAATTATGTTTATTTCGCATTTTTATCCTCGTAATCTTAATCCCAACCGCATAGCAGTCAGAAGAACCCTGTATTCATGATGCGATAAACACCATTTAACTATTTTTTCCCTTAGACTATTATTTTTACTGGTATTTTCTAACATTTGAATAATCATTGCTCTATCTAAATATCTATCTAATTCTTTCGCTAATTGCATGGCTGTGCTTTCCTTAAACTTTGCAGCACATAAAAACAATGAATACAAAAAAGTATTCATTTGGTTTGATAGTGCTTCCTTTTGGATATCTGTGGTAGCTCTGCACTTCTTTTCCGAATAAAAAAGCACCAACCGATTCCATTCTTTTTGCCCATCAAAGTTTGCTGCCAACTTTGCAGTAATTGAATCGTTATTTACAACATAATTATAAATTACAACATCATCAATACAAATTAACTCACAGTGATTTATAAACTCAATATTAAGAATTTGATCTTCGTATGGCTGTATTTTCGATTTAAAGTTCAAGCCATTGTCAAGGAAAATTTTTCGTCGAAAAATCTGCTTCCATGCAAAGCCATGTAAAACCGCCTTTCGTGGAAGTGGTCCAAAAGCTTGCGGAAGTATCTTGTTCATAACTTGCTTACCAGAATATACACCTACATCATATGGGATTTCACAAACTACTTTGTTCCCATCAGATACAGTATTATATGCCGTTATATACAAATCACACTGCGTCTTTTTTATCTTATCTACTGCATAGTCGTATCCTACCGGTTCCAAATAATCGTCTGAATCGCAAAATCCGATATAATCGGCATCCACTTCTTGAATTCCCAAATTTCTCGCACAGATATAACCAATGTTATTTTTCAGCGTAAAGACTTTGAATCTGCTATCTTTTTGCGCATACTCCCGACAAATCTCACCACACCTGTCAGGAGAGCCATTATCGATTAGGAAAAACTCCAGTTCGGGGCTTTTTTGCGCCATCATGGAATCTAGCAGACGGGGAAGATCCTTTTCTGCTTTATATATAGTTGTGATAATACTAACCTTCATGAACTACTTTACAACCTCTTGCCTATCATATATTTTAACATCTTTAATTTTTCTTCTTCATAAATAAATCTTAAAACTATAAATTTAAAAACATCTCTCTTTTCCTTTTTATAGTCCCAATATCCATCCAATTCTGTTGATTCAATCTTGCAAATTTCTTCAGTTGCTTCTACTGATTTTATTTCATTAGGAATTGCTATATAATTTTTACCTATCTCACCGGATATATTCATTTTTCTTTTTTGAAAATGAACATACATCACTTCCT
>ERZ1673697.3976-NODE-3976-length-10110-cov-4.107807_pt1 | contig 10110 bp, 5 predicted proteins | sample MGYA00580227_ERZ1673697 | MGnify/ENA primary metagenome ERZ1673697 (study PRJEB41218, sample SAMN15661759) | gut metagenome | host: Homo sapiens | place: Canada: London | collected 2015-08-20/2019-03-30 | study: EMG produced TPA metagenomics assembly of...
AAAAAAAGAAAAAAGAGCAGCGTATTTTCTGCGTTGATCATTACGTTTGTGGTGTTAGTAGTTTCGGTTCTGATTTCTGCTCTCGTTATGACATTTGGACGAGATTTGCTTGGTATTAACAATGACACCAAAACACGAATTGTCAACATTCCGACCGGTGCGAATACCAGTGAAATTTCGGAGATTCTGAAAGAAGAAGGCATTATTAACCATCCGAAATTGTTTGTATTCTTTGCCGGCAGAAGTGATAAGGATGGACAGTTTACTGCCGGAGAACATGAGCTGCGTCCAGATATGGCGTATGAAACCATCTTTGAGGAGTTGGCATCTCCGGCAATGAATGAAGCTGGTACGGTCAAACTTGCATTTCCGGAAGGAATTACCCTGCGGGAAGCTGCTGATATGCTGGAGAGCACTGGTGTATGTAAGGCAGATGAATTTATTAACTTTTTTAATAAAGATGCAAGATATGGCTATTCCTATGAAACTTATCTGCCGAGTTTTGTCAATGAAAAATTTTATGCAATGGAAGGCTACCTTTTCCCGGATACCTATATTTTCTATGAAGATATGGATGTGGATTTGGTTTGTCAGAAGATTCTGGAAAACTTCAACAGCAAGATTACACCGGAATATTATGAGCGGATGGAAGAATTGGATCTCACATTGGATCAAATGCTAACACTGGCTTCTATGATTCAGGCAGAAGCTGGTACTGTGGAACAGATGTCTAAGATTTCTTCGGTATTTTGGAATCGTCTGAACAACTCGACCGAGTATCCAAAGTTACAATCTGACCCCACGAAAAACTATGTGGAAGATGTGATTAAGCCGAATATTAAAAATGGAGATCCGGAAGCCTTTAATACATATGATACCTATGAATCAAATGGATTGCCGCCGGGGGCAATTTGCAATCCGGGGTTGGATGCTATTCGGGCAGCACTTTATCCGGCGGATACGGATTATTATTACTTCTACTCAAATCTGGCAACCAGAGAAACCTATTTCAGCCGAACTTATGAGGAGCATCAGGCGGTTATAAATCGAATTCAGCAGACAAAACCCGTTGCGGAAGATGGATCCAGAACCACAACGACGCAGGTTGTTTTCGGTGTGGGAACGAGTTTGGATACGGAACCGGCAACGGATGAATATGGCAATCCGCTTACAACAGAGGAAACAACGGCAACAGAAGAATCCGGAAACGAAGAGGAATAAAGAAAGATGAACAGGAAAAAACCAGAGGTACTGGCACCAGCAGGGGACTGGGAACGATTCCAGTTTGCACTGCAATATGGTGCAGATGCCATTTATCTGGGCGGCAGGCAATTTACCATGCGTGCTGCTCCGGCAAATTTTTCAACAGAACAACTGGCAACGGCGGTGCAATTGGCACACGCTAAGGGGGTAAAGGTTTATCTGACCTGTAATACGCTGCCGCACAATGCAGAAATTTTGCAGTTTGTGCCATTTCTGCAAGAGATGGCAGCAACGGGGATTGATGCGGTCATTGTTGCAGATTTGGGGCTGCTGACATTGGTGCGGCGATATGCACCGAATTTGGAAGTGCATATGTCTACGCAGATGGGCATTGTCAATTATGAAACAGCGAATGCCCTGTATGATTTGGGTGTCAAACGAGTTGTATTGGCAAGAGAGCTTTCTTTGGAAGAGATTGCAGAAATTCGTGCCAAAACGCCGGCAGATCTGGAACTGGAAGCATTTGTACATGGTGCAATGTGTGTTTCTTTTTCTGGTCGTTGTCTGCTTTCTGCTTATTTGACGGGACGAGATGCCAATCAGGGGGCTTGTGCCCAGCCATGCCGCTGGAAGTATCATCTGATGGAGGAAACTCGGCCGGGACAGTATTTCCCGGTGGAGGAGCATGACGAGGGCACGTATATCATGAATGCAAAAGACCTCTGCATGATTGAACATATTCCAGAACTGTTGGCTGCTGGTGTAGACAGCCTGAAATTGGAGGGGCGTGCAAAATCTTCTTATTATGTGGCAGTGGTGACAAATGCCTATCGTTCTGCGGTAGATGCTTATTTGCAGCAGCCAGATGGATTTGTATTGCCGGAATGGATTCGGGAAGAAGTCTACAAGGTCAGCCATCGTGGATATTGTACGGGATTTTTCTTCGGCAAGCCGGAGGATGGACAGCGGTATACCGATAACAGTTATGACCGCAGCTTTGATGTTGTGGCAATTGCGGACGAATGGCGAGATGGCATACTGTATGTGACACAGCGGAATCGGTTCTTTGCAACGGATACGGTAGAACTGTTGGCACCAGAACGGGAGCCGTTAACCATTTCGCTAAATGGAAATCTGTATGATGCAGAGGGAACGCAAATTCCTGTTGCCAATCATGCGATGATGCCGTGTGCATTTCCATGCAAAGTGGAAGTGCCAAAGGGAACGATTGTACGGGCGGCGAGCCGCTGCTGATGGAGTAAAATTTCATAGGAAATCTGGGATGGAATCTGGTGAAACGACACCAGATTCCATCTTTTTTCAGGATTGGGATAAAACGCAATCTGAATTTGTATAATCTGTTAAAATTAAATGTGCCGTCTTTGTGCAAATTTCACATTTTTTTTAAAGGTACGAATTTTTTAAGTTTACTTTCAGAAATAGCCGTTACAATGAAAATCAGAAAATAGAAATGTGCCATCGTGTGATTGAAAAGGAGCGATTTCATATGAAACAAACACGTAAACGAATTTGTCGGGCGTCCATCGCCGGTCTGTTCTGTGCAACAGTATTGGCAAGCACGCTGCCGGCACTGCCGGCTTCCGCAGCAACTGCTGCGTTAGTCGGGGATGTGACATTGGACGGAAGTGTCAACCTCAGTGATGTGGTGGCAGCACAGCAGTATCTGTTAAATAAGCGGACGCTTTCCGCAGAGGCTGGTGCCAATGCAGATTACAATGCAGACAATGTATGTAATGTGATTGACCTGATTTTGCTGAAACGGGATGTGCTGAACAAGATTGATCCGGTTAACGATGCGATCACCATTCATCTCAGTGATAGTGGTATCACAGTAGAAAACGACACCAATGGCGTTACCAGTATCAGCGGAAAGACTGTGACCATTACAGCTTCTGGTAATTACAAGGTGGATGGCAGCATTGCAGATGGACAAATTCTCATCAACATACCGGATACCACGGCGGATGCCAATGATGTAGAACTCTTCCTGAACAATGTCACAATGACTTCTTCTACCGGCGAACCGTGTATCTACACACAGTCGGCAGTAAAGACGAAGCTGACGGTCAGCGGTACGAACACCTTTACCGATACCGCAGCAACTGTCAATGCAGTGACAAGCGGTGTGATCTATGCAGATGGAAAACTGACGGTTACGAAGAATAGTACTGGTATTTTGGACATTACTTCCTCTATGAATGTGGGGCTGTATTCTACCAAGAATATGAACCTGAATGGCGGTAAAATTCGGGTCAATACGGATGTAGATGATCTTTCGGATGCAGATGCTATCAAGACCAAGAATACGCTGACGGTAGAGGGTGCAGCTGTGGAAGTAGATGCTTCCGCAGACGGTTTGAAGTCTACGAAAGAAGAAGTGGATGTCATTTCCGGCAGTGTTACTGTGAAGTCTGGTAATGATGCCGTACAGGCAGCAACTGCGATCAACATTTCCGGTGGTACGGTGATTGCAGGCGGTGACAGAGGGTTCCGTCTGGATGATGGCGGTGCATTGAATATTACTGGCGGTGATGTGCTTGCGACTGCAACGGATTACCAGTTTACCGAAAGTACGGAAAGTGTAGATCTGAGCACTAGCACACAGGGAATCATGATGCTGGACTTTGCTGCGGAACAGTCCAAGAAACAGTCGATTACCGTACAGCAGAACGGCACGGCTGTCTATGAAATGACTACAAATAAGAAGTGCAGTTATGCCCTTCTGAGTGGCAGTGGCATTGCTGGTGACGGTGTTTATACGGTTGCAGTAAATGGCACTGGATACAGATATACAGCGGCCCCCGGCAGTACCACGCCTGCTACCAGTTTTGTAATGGAGGGCAATGCAACGGAATTTTATAATGTAGAACCAGATCGTACAACGACGGATTCTGACCTTGCAACTATTTCTTTTTCCGGCAACGGCGTACAATTGCTGAACGCTTCCGGCAGTGATGTCACAAATAATGTGGAAGGTGTAACGGTAAACGGCAGTACAGTTACAATTACTGTTCCGGGTTCCTTTGAGGTAACCGGTGAGAGCAGCAATGCCCGGATTGAAGTCAATGTGGATAAGACAACCTATGCAGCTGGTGTGGTAGAACTGCTTTTGAAGGATGCTAGTTTGAGCAATTCTGCAATGGCACCGATTTATGTAGAATCCATCGGGGATGAAGTGGTACTGAATAGCGTTAGCGGTACAGTGAATACCATTTCAGACGGTACCAGTCATACAGATACCTATGTGGACAGTGATGGTGTGACCAATACCGTCAACGGTGCGGTCTTCTCCAGAGATGACCTGAAACTCAAGGGTTCTGGCAGTCTGACCATCAATGGGAACACAGAAGATGGCTTAGTCTGCAAAAATGACCTCAAGCTGTACAATGGTACGATTACCGTCACAGCAAAAGACGATGCGATTCGGGGAAATGACAGTATTGTTATTGGAAATGATACAGCAACCGATTACAGCAATCTGAAGATTACAGTCACCTCTACCGCAGGCGATGGATTCAAAACCAATGATACGGATACGACTAGTGGAAAGGGCTTTATTACCGTCAATGGTGGTACGGTGGAAGTCACTTCCTATTCTGACGGATTCCATGCATCACAGGCATTGAATATCAATGGCGGGGAGATTCAGATTAAGACCACCTGTCCGGCTTCGCAGAGCAGCAGCGGAAATTGGGGTGGCTGGCAGCCGGGTGGCAGCACTTCTACTACGACTGATGTCAGTGCAAAGGGATTGAAGGCAGGCTGCACGGATGACAACAGCAATACCATTGAGGGTACGATTACCATTGCAGGCGGTACGATCACAATTGACTCCACGGATGACAGCGTACATGCGACCAATGTTACCATGACAGGCGGCAATGTCACAGCAGCAAGCGGGGATGATGGGATGCATGCAGATACAAAACTGGATATTCAGGATGGCACAGTCAACATTACCAAATCCTATGAGGGTTTGGAAGCAGCAGATTTACAAATCAACGGCGGTAATATTCATGTGAATGCCTCCGATGATGGTTTGAATGCAGCAGGTGGCAATGACGGTTCTGGTTCTGGCAGTACTGGCGGCTGGGGACAAGGCAGCTGGGGCGGCGGCATGAGTTCCTCTACTGGTACACTGACGATCTCTGATGGTTATCTGGTTGTCAGAGCGGAGGGGGATGGACTGGATTCCAACGGTAATCTGACCATTTCGGGTGGTACAGTACAGGTTTATGGCCCGACCACTGGCGGCAATGGGATTTTCGATAAAGGGGATGGCAATTACACCTTCTCCATTACTGGTGGTACAATCTGGGGATGTGGTACCAGTGATATGTTTGAAACACCGAATACATCTTATCTCTCTGGCACGGTTTCTGCAACCGCAGGAGCAACGTTTGCAGCAGCAGACAGCAGTGGGAATGTTTTCAGTACGATTACCGTACCATCTGATATGAATATGAGCAATGCAATGTTATTCTATTATGGCAGTGACGTTAGCAGTGTCTCCCTGTACAGCGGCGGAACTTACAGCGGCACACGGAATGAAGATGGTTATGGCACAGGCGGAACGCTTTCCGGCGGCAGTGCAGTTTCTTCCTCCAGCAGTGGCGGCGGTAATACACGCCCGTGGTAAGGATAAATTGCGTTTATAAATTTTGTCGGAGGATCTGTGTGCAGATGTCTGTACACAGGTTCTCTGATAGATGGAGGAATATATATGATAATTTGTAGTGCAATCGCTCTGTGCAGGGTTTGACGGAACAGACTTGTACAGAGCAAAATGTAGAATTCATTTAATTTGTTCCCAATAACCCTGCATGCAAATAAAAATTTTATTTTGATTTGTTAGGAGCAGGGTTTATGAAGAAAATCTATCATACAATTTATGAAATACGTACGTTCTTACTGCTTTGGTGCAGCCAGTCTTTTTCTGCACTGGGCAGTACGATGACTGCCTATGCGTTGGTGATCTGGTCTTATCAGCAGAAAGGTTCTGCTTTGATGACTGCCATGTTGATGGTGTGTTCCTATGCTCCTTATGTAGTGTGCAGTTTGTTTGCGGGGGCACTGTCTGACCGATGGAATAAGAAAGTGACAATGCTGGTCTGTGACAGCATTGCAGCAGCAGCAACAGGTTTGATATGGCTATTGCTGGAAACTGGACAGCTTGCCATTTGGCATATTTATGCAGTTAATGTAGTTAGCGGTTTGATGAATACGGTACAGCAACCGACTTCTGAAGTCGCTGTCACAAGAATTTTGCCAAAACAATTTTACCAGAAAGTAGGTGGATTACGGTATCTATCGAATGCGGTGAACAGCATTCTTACGTCCATTATAACCACTGCCATTCTGGGTATCTTTGGACTGCGGGCAGTGTTCTGTTTGGATTTGGGAACATTTGCAGTTGCATTTTTGATGCTGTTGTTTTGGATTCGCATTCCAGAGAAAAAACAAGTAGCACAAAGAACAGAAGAACGTATTTTAACTTCTATGAAAAGTGGTGTTGTCTGGTTAAAACAGCAGCGTGGGATTTTTGCACTGATTTGTTTTTTGGCTGCCATCAATCTGGTGGCTTCCATGTATCAGGCAGCCTTTCCGGCGATGATGCTCTCCCGGGCAGGCGGCAGCGAAACAGTGATGGGCATTGTCAATATGGTTATTGGATTGTCTACACTGGCAGGCAGTTTGTTTGCCTCTTTCCGAAAAGAACCAAAAAATCGAATCCGTGTGATCTGCAATTGCCTGCTGTTTTCCATGAGTACAGAAAATATATTGCTTGCTCTTGGCAGAAATGTCTGGGTTTGGAGTATGGCAGGTTTTTTGGGATGGATTGTCATTCCATGGATGAATACGAACATGGAAGCCATTTTGCGGCTGCATATTCCGGAATCCATGCAGGGCAGAATTTATGCGGTTCGGAATTCTTTTCAGTTTTTTACCATTCCAGTTGGTTATTTGCTTGGCGGATTTGCGGTAGATCATATTTGTGAACCCATTATGGCAGCACAGAATAGCCGTATTCTGCCTGTTTTGTTTGGAACAGGAAAGGGAAGCGGTGCTGCTTTGTTTTTCTTTGTGATTGCCTTTTTGGGGGTTGGCATCTGTCTGTATTTTCGACGAAACCAGTCTCTATGGGAACTGGAAGACAAAACAGGCAGATAAAAGGATTTTTGTCGTGCAGAAACATATTTGCCGTCTCCTGCATAGAATAAGAGCAGGAGGAGTTGGTGGATATGGAAGAAGTATGGCCGCTTCCGATTCCGCTGCACCGGCTGCGAGCAGGAACGGACTGCACGGTGCATTCTCTCCATGTATCGCCGGCAATGCGGCAGCGTTTGCAGGATTTGGGAATGGTTTCCGGAACAAAAATTCGGTGTTTGCGGAATCCAAAACGTTGTCCGATGCTGTTACAGATACGGGGAGCATGGATTGCACTGCGGCAAAGTGACGCAAAATACATTTTAGTTAACATTACCGTTCATACCTGAACGGATCAGAAAGGGGCTGTTGTCATCAAAACACAGCCCCTTTTTGCATCTCTGGGCGTTTGTTTCATTTTGTTGGAAGAATGCCGGTTTTCTTTGTGAAAATGAGATGAAAAGCCAACCCTTTTTTCTTGCATTTTCATTGTTAACGTGTTATAATGTATCATATCAAACAAAAGGGAGGCACTTGAACCATGTGCGGAATTGTAGGTTATGTAGGTAGTCGGAGTTGTACCGATGTATTGATAAATGGTTTAACTAAGTTGGAATATCGTGGATATGATTCAGCTGGAATTGCTGTTTTCTCAGAATCCGGAAAAATTGAAGTGGCAAAATCAAAGGGCAGATTAGCTGACTTGATTCATAAAATGGAACAGGAGGGCAGACCGGAAGGCCATGCCGGAATTGGGCATACTCGTTGGGCAACCCACGGCGAACCATCAGATGTGAATTCGCATCCCCATAGTGGCGGAAGAGTCACTATTGTACACAATGGGATTATTGAAAACTATAAGGAATTAAAAGATTATTTGTCTGCAAAGGGTGTTACGTTTGCCAGCGATACGGATACCGAAGTGGTTGCAAAGCTGCTGGATTACAATTATAATGGCAGTCCCATTGAAACGATTTCCAATACCATTCGAGATTTGGAAGGCTCTTATGCACTGGGCGTTATTTTCGCCGACCATCCCAATGTTGTTTATGCCACCAGAAAAGAAAGTCCGTTGATTGTTGGACTGGGCGAAAAGGAGAGCTTTATTGCTTCGGATGTGCCGGCAATTTTACGCTATACCAGAGATTATTATTTGCTGGAGCAGGAAGAAATTGCAGTATTGGATAAAAATGGCGTAAAGATCTATGATGCTTACGGCGTAGAAGTACAGAAGGAACGGAAAACAGCGGACTGGGATATGGATGCTGCCGAAAAGGGTGGGTATGCCCATTTTATGCTGAAAGAAATTCATGAACAGCCGACCGCAATTAAAACTACGATTGCTCCACGGATTCGGGATGGTCTGCCGAATCTGGAAGAATGCAACATTACGCCTGCGGCACTCAGACAATACGAGCGAATTTTTGTAGTTGCCTGCGGGACAGCGATGCATGCCGGTGTGGTAGGGCAGTATGTCATTGAAAAGCTGGCAAGAATCCCCGTAACAGTGGACATCGCTTCGGAATTTCGGTATCGGGATCCAATTTTGGGAGAAAAGGATTTGGTAATTATCATTTCCCAGTCCGGCGAGACAGCGGACAGTCTGGCAGCCATGCGGTTGGCAAAGCAGAGAGGGGCAAAAACCCTTGCCATTGTCAATGCAAAGGGCAGTTCCATTGCCAGAGAAGCGGATATGTTGATTTATACCCATGCTGGCCCGGAAATTGCTGTGGCATCAACAAAGGCATATATGGTACAGATTGCTGTGATGTATTTGCTGGCATTTGAATTTGCACTGGCAGCTGGTAGGATTGATGAAACAGAGTGCCGGAAATTAGTGACAGAGTTGCAGCAAACACCGGATTATATTGAAGAGATTTTGCAGCACAAGGAACAGACACAGTTCATTGCCTCCTCTTTGATTACCGCAGACAGTTTGCTTTACATTGGAAGAGGATTGGATTATGCATTGAGTATGGAAGGTTCGCTGAAGCTGAAGGAAATCTCCTATATTCATTCGGAATCCTATGCAGCTGGAGAATTGAAGCATGGTACGATTTCGTTGATTTCGGATGGCATGCCCGTGATTGCGGTTGCAACCCAGAAGGCATTGTTTGAAAAAACCATCAGCAACATCAAGGAAGTAAAGGCAAGAGGGGCAAAAGTGGTATTGGTTTGCCGGGACAGCTATCAGCCGGATGCCGATGTAGCCGATTGGAAATTCGGTTTGCCGGAATTTGATGATTTGCTGATGCCAATGCTGGCAGTGGTACCGCTGCAATTGATTGCCTATTATACTTCTGTTTTGCGTGGCAATGATGTAGATAAGCCGAGAAATCTTGCAAAGTCCGTGACAGTGGAATAAAAATGCAGCCAGACAATCCGCTGTATGGTATGCTGTGGTCAGTTCTCTTGTAAAAAATCTGCGTAGACCAGAAACCATTGTGCGTAAAAACAGTAAACAATAAGGAAGTGTCAAAATGAAATTATTGGATAAACAAGGAAAGACCATTGATGGAAGTGATGCCTATATTGCAAAACCACATTTCTATCGAAAACCAGATGGGGGAGTATTTGGAGCAATTTCTTTAACGGAAAGTACGGAAACGATACTTCCTAAAAATCCACAGGCAGGATACCAGATTGACGGAAAATTTGTTTCAGAATGGAAATTAGTGCTTGTTAGTATATCGGAAGATGCAATTGTAGGGGAGACCGATTATGTTTCCGCTTTGAAAA
>ERZ1673697.3979-NODE-3979-length-10105-cov-10.374627_pt1 | contig 10105 bp, 10 predicted proteins | sample MGYA00580227_ERZ1673697 | MGnify/ENA primary metagenome ERZ1673697 (study PRJEB41218, sample SAMN15661759) | gut metagenome | host: Homo sapiens | place: Canada: London | collected 2015-08-20/2019-03-30 | study: EMG produced TPA metagenomics assembly of...
GATACGTTAGTCCGGAATTTACGCCTATGGAGAGTACAAGAACTTGTGAGTAGATTGATATTTATATTATCAAAAGCATACTCGTTGAAGTAGGAATGGAACATAAAAGTTTATAACTTTTTATAAGTTTTCAGTAACGGAGAAGAATGAAAAGTAATTACAAAATTTTTACAGCAGTTTTTTATCGGCAATTATGACAGCAGCAGCTCCGTTAACAGTATGTGGGGCGGAAGTTTTTTCGGCGGGAGAATCTTTCAGTGATGGAACGGGGAGTATTCCTGCCATATTGACAGATATGGTTCTGCCGGGTGGAGAGATTGGAACGGAATATCAGGTACAGCTTTGATCAATCTGGGAATTCATGCAGAGGGGCAGCAGTCACAAGATCGATTATTTCTTTATAATGCAGGAACAGATTCACTTTATCTTTCTGATTTTCCGCAGAGCAGATATTTTGACTTTTCTTATGCACCGAGTTTCGATACGAATACAGATGAAGAAATGCAACCCGGAAATTGTGTTGCCGTGGACATTGTTGATAAGAAGAATCTCCCTGCCGGAAATTATGGTAACTGTAAAAACAAGCCCTGTAACAGGAAAACCTGCTGTTAAATTAGCTAAGGTTTCCAGACAGGGAACAAAAAGAAATGTAACGGTGACGTTTACTGTTCCAAAGTCCTGTGATGGAACAGACTGGGTACTGCCAATAAACTTATTATACTCAAATCTTGTCTGAATTTGGAGATAAATAATGTCCTTTTTATGACAGATAAGGGACATATGAGGCATCGAAGTCTGTGAAGTATGTCATAATGAACAGGAAAAGCACATTATGATAAAGGCAGTGACATTTTTAGCAAATGTAGAAAGGACAACAAAATGAAGCAGAAAAAGATTGTAATTATTATGGCAGGGATTTTAGCAGCAGCGGCTGCTATGACTGGCTGTGCGGAACAGAATAAAACAGCGACACAGGTTGATTATACGCAGAATTCACAGGGGAAATCCGAACAGACAAAACAAAAAACAGCAGAAAAATCTCAGCCGGATAAAAAACAGGTAAATAAAAGTACATCCGGTGGAAAAGAAAATTCAAATCAGACTGCGGATAAGAAGACGAAAGTATTTGCCTCATCCAATAATGCGGGCGATGTACAGAATTCAGGGAATGATGCGGATAATACAGATGATTCACAGAATACAGATGATTCACAGAATACAGATGATTCACAGAATACATACGTGGACAATAATTCATCTGAAAATAATGGCTCAACAGGCGACGGTGGCAATCAAATTGATCAGACAGCAGATCAGGCGATGATATATGACAGTGAGGGAAATGGAAGACTGATTTCTCAGGCTGACGATGGAAACTGGTATGACAGTGACGGAAATTGTTATGGAAGCTGGGAGGATATTGGGCGTGCTATGGATGAAGATGGTGTTACGGATCAGGATGGCAATAAATACTACTGGACCTGGACTGCACCTGATGATGCATCAGGAAAAGTAAGAGATCCGTATGACCTGTATTCCTGGGATCCGGGAACCAATTCCTATATACCGTTTCAGGCTGCGGAATCTGACTGTAGTCCTATAGGCAGAGGAAACGGCTGGTATTATTATGATGAAGACAGCGGCGAATATGTTCCGTGGTAAAAAATAAGAAAACAAAAGAAACAGTTTTGAAATCATTTTGATGGGTTTCAAAACTGTTTCTTTTTATATACAAGAAATAGTGAAGGGGCATATCCGGCAGAATCAGTGAAAAGAATTCTGCCGGATGTTTATCTGGTAAAGATCAGCTGATCAGTTTCAGGAAAGTGTTTCTGTCACAAGTTCCGGAAACTGTTAAGCCCTGTGCTTTCTGGAATGCTTTTACAGCTGAAAGAAGACCAGAGCCAAAGGTACCAGGAATTTCCACACCATTTGGATCATAAGCACGTAAAAGAAGGAGAATCTCAGCGGCAGTTACCATATACTGGGTTTCACCGCTTTTTACGTAATGTTTACCAAGGGCATTGCTTGTGTTAGTTCCCCAGATACCGTCTACATCCAGACCGGCACCATAATCTTTGTTCAGAGCTGTCTGAAGAACTTTAATAGCTGCTTTCTTAGTGGCAGCATCTCTTTTCCCGGTAATGGAGATGCCAGTATTGGCAAATTTATTGGCATAACTCTGACCTTTGCGGATTTTGGCATTTCCAGTAGTTGGCTGTGGTTCTGGATCCGTAGATGTAGAATCTTCATTATAACGAAGAACACAATCCCACGGGCAGTTGTAGTAATTCTGGATTTTAATTTCGTTGCCATTCTGGTCACCCGGAGTACCACCGTGGGCTCCACCATTTTCATTTATACTGGCAGAAACCACTTTGCCGTTGCCGATATGCATAACTGTATGGCGTGCAATGTTTAACAGTACATCACCGCGTTTCATACCGCTTCCGTTGTCAAGATTAACACTGGAAGTAACGTCTTTGAATCCGCAAGACAGGAAAACAGACTTCATACTTTTGGTATTATAAGCTCCTTTTGTTTTTACAGGTACACCAGCCTGCTGCCATGCAGAGATTACCAGTGAAGAACAATCGTAGTCCGGTCCCCATCTGTTATCCTGATCATATCCGTGTGCCGGATCGTTTGCGATTTCAATTGCCCATGTTACTGCTTTTTCTGTTTTTGTCATTTTTTTATCCTCCTGAAATTTGATTATTTATTTGCTCACCGGTGATACATCTTATAAAGAGTGAGAAAAGGGAAAAATGTAAACATGAAACAGAAAAAAATAAAAAGCATTTCCTGATTGTTGCTTCGAGGTCAGAAAAATGCTTTTCGAGGACAAAAACACGAAAATTGTCGAATTGTAATTATATTTAATCCTGATGAGAGGCCTGGTATATTTTCAGTATTTTTACAATGTATTCAGTCTGGCGTTCACCCATTTGATTCATGATTGAAATCGCATCCTGAATAGCCGGGCTTTGAATATCTTTATTATGAGGAAGCAGATCATAAAGAAAATAGTCAAGTCCCACATCAAGAATTTCAGAAAGCTTAAGGAGATTTTCGATAGTAGGCATATACTTACCTGTTTCAATCCGGCTGATCGTACTTACAGATAAACCACTTAATTCTTCCAGGTGTTCCTGAGTAATATGTTTATTGATCCGAGCTTCTGCAATTCTTTTTCCGATAGTATTGCTTTTCATAAATAAAAATCCTTTCCTTTGATAAAGTTTATCAGACGGAATTAAATATGTATAAGGATATAAATGACAAGCAACTAATCAAATTTGATATGTTTTATGACAGGAGGAATATAGGAATATGGACGAATATACAAAGGATTTGTATACCATGATGTTTTCGTTGCAGACTTTGCAAAATCAGGGAATTACAATCAGAGAAACTGTATATAAAAGTCTGGACAAATTACTGTTATGGAATAAAGAATCTGAAAACAGTAAATATCTCGAATTAGCGTTGCTTCATATGCAGGCTTATGCTAATATGGGATTTGCTTTAGATGAAGAAAATAAGACAATACGTGAGATATTAAAAAAGACAGGAAAGACCAGAGAAGACTTTTTCCCGAAAGGATATCTTCTTGGAAAGAGAATTAAACTGACCAAGTCACAGGTTCGTGGTATGATTGGAAGATGGAGACCTTCCAGAGACAGTCCGATGACAATCGGAGAACTGGTGGATGATATCATCAGAAAGGTAAAAAACCATGAGGAAGGCAGATACATTTATCAGTATCACAGAACTGATGTGACAACCAAAGGGGATATCGAGGTTTATGAGCTGGTCATCAATAAGGATGAAAGTTATTTTTATGATGTGAAGAAATTCAGATTTTATACATTCATGGAGGAATAATTGCTATGATAAGAATAATGATTCTGGATGATGACGAAATGTATCTGAAAAAAGAAAAGGATATCACAGAACAGTATTTTGCAGAGAAAAACGTAGATTGCACGGTAACGATATACCAGAATGTGGAATGGTTTCTGCTGGGATTGAATGAAGAAAAATTCGATATGTATATTCTGGATATCCGGATGCCTGGAGAAAACGGAATAGAGGCAGCGAGGGAAATTCGCAGACTTTATCCGGATCCGGTTATTATATTTATTACAAATTTTGTGGATTATGCAATAGAAGCATATGAGGTAAACACCTATCGTTATATCCCCAAAGAGTGTCTGAAGGAAAAACTTCCGCAGGCTTATAATGCGCTTCTTCCTGGAATTATGGAGAAAGAAGAGCGGTACTATATCATAAATAAAAGAAATGAAGTTGAAAAACTGGCATATTCTGATATTTTCTATATGAAAAAAGAAGGAAAATATGTCATTTTTGTGCACAGGCGTGGGGAAGTAAAGATCAGAGCAAGTCTGTCAACAGTAGAAAAGGAACTGAATTCAAAAGAATTTATTATATCTGACAGAGGATATCTTGCAAACATCCAACATGTGATGAAGATGAAAGGAAGGGATCTTTATATGCGGGACGGTAATATTATTACAGTTGGCAGAGAAAGATTCAAAGGTGTCAGAGAAGCAATTCTGAATTACTGGGGGGTATGAAGAATGCTGAAAGTTTTATTGTATGGACTGGCAACGTTTATGGAGACAGGGATAGGTGTCTGGATATTTGGACAGATGTTTCCGAAAAGAAGTATGGAAACTGAAAAAGATAAAACGGTATGGAAGATAATATTAATTATACTGTTATATTTTACAGCATATTCATTTTGCGGATCATATTTAGAAAATAATATAGAGACAAAAAAAACAATACTTATTATATTACTGGTGCTGGTGGGAATATGTTTAATACCGGATTGTGTAGTTAGGTTAAAAAGAATAAGAAATTTTCAAAGTGTGCTTTTTTTTGTTATGATTGTTGTTCTTGTGACCTGTCAATATTGGACAGCGTATATATCTGGAAATGTAATAGTATTTGGAAATCTATATCTTCCGATATTTTTGACAATTTTTTTTCGGTGCACATTTATTCAATCTTATATTTGGGAATTTTTATATTTGACTAATATAGGGCTATTAAAATTATTATATATTATCACAGTTTGCGTGATTAAAAAAAGAAAAATAGGAGAATATATTTATTTCCAAAATATGCACTCTTATAGCTCAGGAATTTATTTGCTGGTTATAAGCGTTGTGATAATTTTGTTATTAAAATTGTTTCGCGTAAATAAATATGCTGGTGACATTTTTAGAGGTAATCAAAAATTTTTCTATGGTTTTGCATTAGTCGAATATATACTTTTGTATTTTTTGCTAAGCATACAAAATAAAATCCTTAAAATAGAGAATCTGGTAATTACTATAGTAGTAGTATCAGGAATTGCCGTAGTATTGATGATTTTATTTATGTTTTTTTTTGTTAAAAGTGTTAATATAGAAAAAAATATTTTGGAGGTGAAAAATAGAGCTGTAGAGCAGCAATATCAGGAATTAGAAGATGCATATCAAAAATATAGATGTATTATACATGATCAAAAGCATATGTTAAGTTTTATACAGGAGTGTATAGAAAACAAAGACTTAAATGGAATTGCGGCATATGTTGCAGATAATCAGAAAAAGTTCAGAGATGAAGAAAAAAAGTTTTGGACAGGTATAGATGTACTTGACAAAACAATTACTATGAAAAAAAGAAAAATGGATGCTTTGGATATAAATTTTGAATTAGATGCTTCGGTGGATGATACGATTATAAATACTACTGATTTGGTTATTATATTAAGCAATTTATTTGATAATGCAATAGATGCGGCTGTTAAGAGTAAGGAAAAGAAGATTTGTTTAAGAATAAAGAATATAAATGATGTATTGATGATGAAAATGTGGAATACAAGTACGAGAATTCCTGATGTAAAACGCGGAAAATTTGTAACAGATAAATTAGAAGCGGAAGGTCATGGATGGGGAATTGAAAGTGTAAAAAGACTTGTAAAAAGATATGATGGAAATATCACATTTAAATATGATTCTGATTTTTTTCAGGTAATTATTATTTTAAGTAAAAGTTAAAGGAGAGATAAAAAAATGACAGAAGAATTTATTGGATGTATTGAGGAAGAACTTAAGGAAATAGAACTGTTTTATGAAGAAAATGGAGTAGAAGTGGAAGCATATACTTTACATAACGGATCTTTTTTTTCAATATGTTGTTAAAGGAAATAGAAAAGGTATGCCAGACTTTAATCATTATAATAATGCGATATCAGAACGGATTTTTATATTGAGTATTCATGAACAAAAGGCGAAAGGCAATCTAAAAGGAAATACTTCTGAAGAACAATATGATTATTATGAAAAAAAATATCTTAACAATGCAACATATATAAAATCTTTACTGCAGGAATATCCCGAGTTAAAACGTCTGCTTGAATTAAAAAATAACTCTATCCAGAGAGCAGAATGTGAAATCAGGAAATCTCTTTATGCAGAAAAAGAACAGATACAAAAAATATTCTGTGATGGAAGAAAGTTTTCCGGGACTGTGGGAATTTACATGTCGAAAGGCGATACACACAGAGGAGGACGAAGTGTGGCAAAGGTAGAATTGGATAATGGAACAATTCTGTACTATAAGCCACATAGTCTTGATAAGAATATAAAATATCAGGAACTTTATAACTATTTATGCAGAAAAACAGGAATTTCCTGCAGGACGGTACAATATTTATCTCATGATTCCTATGGATGGGAAGAAAAAATTGAGAATATTCCCTGTAAAAACGAAAGCGAGGTGGAGCATTATTATTTCAGAATGGGCATACATCTGTTTTTGGGATATGCCCTTGGAGCAACAGATCTTCATGGTGAAAATATTATCGCACATGGAGAATATCCTGTGATTATCGATATGGAAACGTATCCGGGATATTTAAAACAACAATCAGAAAAAGACGGAAGTAGTGTAGAAGAAAAAATAAACAAAAGTACAGAAATAAAATTGGCAAATTCGGTTATACATACAGGAATGCTCCCTGTTCTCACATGGGGCAGAGGAAACAGCAGAGTTCTTATAAGTGCAATGGGAACAGAGGAAAAGATAAAAACGCCGTTTAAACTTCCTGTGGTAAAGGATGATAAAACATCTGATATCCACATAGAATATGAACCTGTGGAAATGCAGATAAAGGAATGCATTGTAAGACTAAATGATCAGGTTATCAATGCGGCAGATTATACGGAATGCATTATCAGAGGATTTTGCAGAGCGTACATGGTGGCAATGGCAGATAAGAAAGTGGAGGTGATGTTGTCCGGCTTTTTTGACGGACGTTCCAGAGTTGTACTGCGGCATACCCAACAGTATGCAATGTATCTTATGGCTTCGTTTCATCCGGATTATATGAAGTCAAGAGAATGCAGGAAAGCTCTTTTGAATGTGATTCACAAAGAGGGGGAATCTTCTTTTATGAAAGAGATTCATGATTATGAAATTGACAGCCTTCTGGAAATGGATATACCCTGCTTTGAGATTGATGCGAACAGCAGATCTGTTTATGATGGAAATGGCAGAGAACATAAAGAATATCTGCCCTGTACTCCTTATGAGTCATGGCGAATGCATATGAAGCAGATGAGTTACTCTGATATGGAATGTCAGTGTGATTATATCAGGCTGTCCATGGAAATGCTGAAGGCATCTGATGGAAAGAAAAAGATGTTTCCGACCAGGATAAAGGGATATGACACAGATAAAGAGCGCAAAATATACAGTCAGATCAGAAAGATAGTTCATCGAATCTGCAGCAGAGCAATTATCCGGGAACAGAGCGCCGGCTGGGCGGGTCTGCAATTCTGGGATAATGGTCACTGGAATCTCAGATCAGGTGGAATCTATTTATATGATGGAATATCCGGGATAGTCTTGTTTCTTGCAAAATATCTTCATGATTTTGAAGAAAAGAATGCAAGTGCAGAAGAAATTTATCATCTTGCTGTTTTGAGATTGAAAGCTTATACAGATGAAATACACAAAAAACAGATTTATGATAAAAATCTTCTGACAGGTATTGTAAATGGAGAAAGCTCGGTGGTATATACCTATCTTTATTTGTTTAAACTTACAGGAAAAAGAGTATGGATGATTTATGCGGAAAAGCATTTCAGCATTATTGAGAGGGTATGGAAAGAAGATTCACAACTGGATTATCTGAGCGGAAATGCCGGAGCTATTGTAATGGCAGTAATGTTATATAAAGAAACCGGAAATCTGAAATATTATGAAATAGCGGCAGATATGGAAAAAGATTTGTGGAAGAAAGGACAGGAAACCGGAAATGGATACGGATGGAGATTAAAAGGGACAGACGGACCGCTGGCTGGAATGTCTCATGGCAACAGTGGATTTATGATGGCTTATGCAGCGTTGTATGAATGTAATCATAAAGCGGAATATGCTGATAAAGTACAGCTTTTGCTGAGATATGAGGATTCTCTGTACTCAGAGAAAGCCGGAAACTGGAAGGATTTACGAGAGAGTTCAGGGGAAAGCTTCATGAATGCATGGTGCCATGGGGCGCCGGGAATCCTGCTTTCACGAATGAAACTGGAAGAGCTGTTTCCTGAGGATATGCAGATTAAAAAAGACAGGTTAAATGCTGCAGACTCTTTGTTTTATGGAGAACAGGATGAAAAAATTTGTCTGTGTCATGGGATGTCCGGGAATTTACTTATTATGAAGAAGTACCTTCGAAAATATGGTAATAAAAAAATGAAGGAGCAATATGAGGCGTTATGTGACTGCCTTTTATTTCAACTGGATCACCCGGCAAAAATATCTGGGACAGAATATCTGAATCTGGCTTTTATGAATGGCATTTCCGGTACGGGAATGGCATTAATGGAAATTTTATGAAAACTAAGGGAACACCTGCAGACTGTAAATTTATGGTCAGCAGGTGTTTCTTTTATTTGTTTTCAGAAATATATCTGAGAATTAGTTTCTTCTTCATCCGATTGACGTACTGGCGGGATAGCTTCAGTTTCCGGGCAATCTGGGCATCGCTTTTATCCTGATAAAAGTACATGGACAGAATTTTTCTCTGGACACTGTCCGAAGGGTAAGAGTTGATATATGCGGTTACATCATAATAGGTGTCATCAAAACTGTCGGGAGCCTGTAATGAAACAGAACAAGAATCAAAATCATCTTTTTCAGGTTCGGAAAGACAACTGCGGCAAAGGGAACGATATCTGTTTTCGACAGAGGTCTGCATGTATCTGATACATTCACCTTCTGAGGATGAAGAACTTAAATATGGCAATGTCTTTAACAGAGTAAGATACAATTCCTGTATGGAATCTTCGCGTTCCATGCAGTGAATCCGGGATGCATATCCTTTCACAAGCGGTTCCATACGTTTGAGAATTTCACTGTCTGAATCTGGGATACCATTTTGATAATTTTGGATAAGTTCTGTCAGTGTTTTCATAGGTATCTACCTCCTTTTTAGGGGAAGTAGTAAGAAAACTGCTGATCAGAAACTAAAAAAGAAAAAAATTATGAGTTTACAAATGGAAGAGAAAAAACTCTTTATTAAGTGAGTTTGCAAATTCAAATTAATGATAAGAGGAGAAAAAATATATGGTAAAAAGAGATTGGTAGAATAATTGTAGAGAATAAAACTGTGCCTTAAATTGGAACGGTAATAATAGGACCAGAAAAGACTTTTAGTGGATGGAATATAGAAAAAAATGCGTAATAAAAGAAGATTAAGAGGAGGGAGGTGAACTATGGAAACAACGGTTATGAATATGGCAGTTTCGCATGGAATCTGGGCAGTGCTGGCGGTATTTCTTTTGGTTTATATTGTGAAATCAAATGAAAAACGAGATGAGAAACAGGAAGAGCGGGAAAAAAATTATCAGTCTGTAATAGAGAAACTGACAGAGAAATTAGAGATTTTACATCAGGTACAAAGTGATTTATCAGAAATCAAAGAGAAGCTTTTTGGTAAGCATAAGCAGGAGTAAAAATTCAGGTATAAAATTGTCAACGAATCATGAAAGCTTATCTCAGCCTATAATGAAAATAGGATACTGAC
>ERZ1673697.3985-NODE-3985-length-10093-cov-30.070930_pt1 | contig 10093 bp, 10 predicted proteins | sample MGYA00580227_ERZ1673697 | MGnify/ENA primary metagenome ERZ1673697 (study PRJEB41218, sample SAMN15661759) | gut metagenome | host: Homo sapiens | place: Canada: London | collected 2015-08-20/2019-03-30 | study: EMG produced TPA metagenomics assembly of...
TAGTTACGAAGTGAGCCTGCCAAGCTACTTCCATGATGAAACGTACTTTCATGCGAGTACCTTCGTTAGCACCACAGAAAGTATCAACAACGAACAGGCGTTTGTTAGAAAGTTCTTTAACGGCTTTAGCTTTCAGGTCAGCCCAAGCTTCTTCTGAACAAGGTTTGTTGTCGTTCTTGTATTCTTCAGAAGTCCACCATACTGAATTTTCAGAAGCTTCATTCTTAACGAAGAATTTATCTTTAGGAGAACGGCCTGTGTAAACGCCAGTCATTACGTTTACAGCACCCAATTCTGTTACTTGACCTTTTTCAAAGCCTTCCAGACCTGGTTTTGTTTCTTCAGCGAACAAAACATCGTAAGACGGGTTGTGCAGGATTTCAGTTACACCTGTAATACCGTACTTGCTTAAATCTAAATTTGCCATTTTCTTTTGAATTAATTAAAATTGGTATATTGTTTATTATCTCTTTCTGGCGTTCGGAATGGAATGTTTTTAAACATCCCCTTGTAAATCGACTACAAAAGTAATGCTTTCTTTGGAAACAAAGAATATATTAGAGAAATTTTTCTTTAATAGAAACCGTTTTATGTTTACGTAACAATATCTGCAAACTGAACGTTGCAAATTGAAAGATTATCACTTACTTTGCACCGTATAAAACCTGAATATTAAAACGCAGTTGAAAAGATGAAGATTATTAATTTAAGTGAGACAGACTCAATATTGAATCAGTATGTATCAGAGATAAGGAACGTTGAGGTTCAGAACGACCGTTTGCGTTTTCGTCGCAACATTGAACGTATCGGCGAGGTAATGGCTTATGAAATGAGCAAGACGTTTGCTTATTCGGTGAAGGAGATACAAACTCCATTGGGGATAGCACCTGTCAGAACACCGGACAATCCATTGGTTATTAGTACGATTCTTCGTGCCGGGTTACCTTTCCACCAAGGATTCCTGAGCTATTTCGATTATGCCGAGAACGCTTTTGTTTCTGCTTATCGTAAGTACAAGGATACGTTGAAATTCGACATACATATTGAATACATCGCTTCACCGCGTATCGACGGGAAAACTCTTATCATTACAGATCCGATGCTTGCCACCGGCGGAAGTATGGAACTGAGTTATCAGGCCATGTTGACGAAGGGACATCCGTCTGAAATTCATGTTGCTTCGATTATTGCCAGCCAAAGGGCTGTCGATCATATAGCCAGTATTCTGCCGGAGGATAAAACTACAATCTGGTGTGCAGCTATCGATCCTGAGATAAATGAACACTCTTATATTGTTCCCGGATTGGGTGATGCGGGTGATCTTGCTTTTGGCGAGAAAGAATAAACCGGTCAGATAACTGATTGTAAGACAACCTGTCTTTTTGCTCCCGGAATGTGGATTGGGGAGAAAAAAGGCAGGTTGTTTTTTATAAAATGCTTTCTGAAGGTAAACAAGCAAGGAGAGATTTGTGTATCTTTGCCGCTACTATTATAAAACATTGATAGAGTATAGTCAGAGTGGAAAAAAGATTTTCTAAGATATTTTCAATAGTCGTTTACGCATTCTTAGCTTTATGGATGGGAGCATGTAAGAGTGAACCTGTCCGCTTGCCGGAACTGAGCGGACACCGGGGAGCGGACTGTATTGCTCCGGAGAATACGCTGGCTTCGGCGGATTCATGTATAAAGTATAAGATTGACTTTATGGAATGTGATATTTGTATCAGTAAGGACAGCGTATTCTATTTATTGCATGATTCTACCTTTGATCGTACGACGAATGGAACCGGGCTGATTAGAGAGTGGCTTTCGGCAGACATCGATACATTGGATGCAGGTTCATGGTTTGGCGAAAAGTTCAGCGGACAGTGTGTTCCCCGGTTGGACGTTTTATTGCGGAAGGCTAAACAGAACGGTCTGAAGCTGACGCTCGATTATCGTACGGGAGACTTTGGACAGTTGCTGGATCTGGTTCGCAGGGAAGGAATGTTAGAGAATTGTACATTTACTTTCTGGTCGGACAAGGAGGCAAAAGCTTTTCGCCAAGTGGCTCCTGAAATTCGGACATTACAGGCGTATGTAGGAGGTGGTGCCGAACTTGATAAGGTTATAGCTGAAATAAATCCCAATATTGCGGTTATTCGGATCGATTCACTGGATAAGCTCCTGGTGGAACGGTGCCATAAGAAAGGATTGAAGGTGCTTGCATTGGCACTGGGTACTGACGATGTAGAAGAGTCTGACCGGAAAGCTATTGAACTCGGGGTGGATGTGCTGGCCACGGACAGACCGGAGCTGTTTGTAAAGAAATACAGACCAGAGCATACATGGACAAAATGATCCGGGTATTCCGGCATATACAGAATAGAAACAATGCGCTTCCCTTCTCTGATAATTGAAAAGGCGTCTTACTCTTTTGCGCATATCATTGGGGGGCTTGTCGTATTCATAAAGACCGAATGTGGAGTAATCTTGGATTTTGACAGTACTCCTTTTTTACAGGATGCTATCATGCGGAATCGGATTTTTCCGCCTCGATAAAGTGAGGCGTTTACTACAAAGCAGATCGGGCACCACCTTATATATCAACAACTTTATCCTAAGGCGGATAAGAATCATATCAAAGTTTGAAGAGAATCCGGATACTTTCTAAAATATAGATTAGCAGAAATATATTTCCCTGTTTATTTCTGTATCTTTATAATACAAAGTTACTACAAAAAAGTGAAATGCGGAAAGATATAGTGATAGAATTGAGTTACAAGGGTTTTAGTTGAAGTGGCGATAATTCGTGAAGCCATTACAATCCCTGCCGAAGCCAAATCTTGACGCCGCAACGTTACTTGTTCGTAACCATGCCCGAAAATGCGACAAACGGGCACGAATGGCGAAACAAGGCACTATGTTATAGTGAGTTACTCACAACTCACGCGAAAAATCCGGTTACGGAAAAAGATTGCTCCGTTCCTCCCCGTTTTGCGTACCGATACCGGACTCTTCACCAACTAATTTTGAAACCAAAAAAAATTAAGGACGATGAAGAGTACATTTTCAGTAATCTACTACCTCAAACGTCAGGTAGTGAAGAAAGACGGGACAGTTCCCGTCATGGGACGCATCACGGTGGACGGCAGCCAGACGCAGTTCAGTTGCAAGCTGACCGTCGATCCGAAACTGTGGGACACCAAAGGGGGACGTGTCACGGGCAGAAGCACGGCGGCTCTCGAAGCGAACCGTATGCTTGACAAAATGCGGGTACGCATCAACAGACACTATCAGGAAATCATGGAGCGTGACAACTTCGTCACGGCGGAAAAGGTGAAAAATGCCTTTCTCGGACTGGAACACCGCTACCACACGCTGATGCAGGTGTTCCGCCAGCACAACGAGGACTACGAGAAGCAGGTGGAGGCAGGCATGAAAGCCAAAGGCACGCTGCTGAAGTACCGCACCGTTTACAAGCACATGCAAGAGTTCCTCGACATCCGCTACCATGTGAAGGACATCGCCCTAAAAGAGCTTACCCCGGCTTTCATCTCCGACTTCGAGATGTTCCTGCGCACGGACAAGCACTGCTGCACCAATACCGTGTGGCTGTACGTCTGCCCGTTACGGACGATGGTGTTCATCGCCATCAACAACGAGTGGCTGACACGCGACCCGTTCCGCGAGTATGAAATCAAGAAGGAGGAAACGACACGCAGTTTCCTGACCAAAGAGGAAATACGCCTGCTGATGGACGGGAAACTGAAAAACGCCAAACAGGAACTGTACCGCGACCTCTACCTGTTCTGCGCGTTCACCGGGCTGTCGTTCTCGGATATGCGCAACCTCACGGAAGAGAATATCCGCACCTACTTCGACGAACACGAGTGGATAAACATCAACCGCCAGAAAACGGGCGTGGTGTCCAACATCCGCCTGCTCGACATCGCCAACCGCATAATCGGCAAATACCGGGGACTGTGCGGGGACGGCAGGATATTTCCCGTTCCGCATTATAACACGTGCCTTGCCGGTATCCGTGCCGTCGCCAAGCGTTGCGGCATCACCAAGCATATCACGTGGCATCAGAGCCGCCACACGGCAGCCACGACGATATTCCTCTCCAACGGTGTTCCCATCGAAACCGTCAGCTCCATGCTCGGACACAAGAGCATAAAGACGACGCAGATTTACGCAAAGATAACCAAAGAGAAGCTCAATCAGGACATGGAGAACCTTGCCGCAAGATTGAACGGCGTCGAGGAATTTGCAGGTTGCACCATCTAAAAAGAAAAGCCATGAAACGTGACACAATCATCATCGAGGACAAGGCAGTCAGCGTAACCGGTAACGACGTGTGGATGACCGCCACCGAAATAGCCGGATTGTTCCATACGACCGTCCCGGCAGTGAACGCCGCCATCAGAGCCGTCCGCAAGTCGGACGTGCTGAACGACTACGAGGTGTGCCGCTACATGCAGCTTGAAAACGGGCTGCACGCGGACGTGTACGCCCTTGAAATCATCATCCCGGTCGCTTTCAGGGTGAATACCTACAACACCCACCTGTTCCGCACATGGCTGGTGGGAAAGGCACTCTCACAAGAGAAACGGCAGACATACGTGATGTTCATACAGAACGGAAAAGCCGGGTATTGCTGATTGCACATACCCCATAAGACAAGTAAACGGGTAGCACCACAAAAGGTGTCACCCGTTTACTTTTTCATGAAACCGCCTCACTCCAGCGGCTTGCGGTAGTTCGCTTCCAGTACCCCGCGCAGCCCCGTTTCCGGGTAAAGCACCTTCCCTCCCAAAAGTATGAAGGGCAACACGCGGTTGTTGCGGTATTCCTGCAAGGTGCGCCGGCTCACGCGGAGCAGTTCCGACACCTCGCCGTCCGTCAGGTAACGCTCCCCGTCCAGCGGAGGACGGTAACTTTCCAGAAAGGCGGACAGCCATTTCGAACCTTTGCGCATATCCTGCATCACAGAGGCTATCGGCTCGTCTTCCATCGTAAAAACATCGTTGTTCTCGTTCATCATAACTTCGGATTCAGTGGGTGAATAAATCAAATCATCTGCCGTGCGGATAGAGCGTGCCGACAAGCGGTATCAGCCGCTTCACCTCCTCCGGCTTGTAATAGAACCTGCGGTTTATCTGCGAGTAGCCGATAAGCCGCCTGTCACGCAGCGTCTGCAACGTGCGCGGGCTTATTCTCAACTGCCCGCAGACCTCCTCGCCCGTGAGCCATCTTTCCATGCGCCCCGTGTCGCTTTTGCGCCTCAGGGCGGCGACCTTCTCCGAGAGTGCGCCGAATGCCGCCACCATCATCTCGAAAGTCTTTTTCTCGATAGATACTATTTCCATATTCATGTCATTTAGAGTTTGCCGCAAAGGTAACGAAACGGCATACAAGACGTATCGTTTTCCGCTGAAAGGCTGCCTGTTGCGCCGTTTGACCGGGTTACGGAGCCATCTTCCGCAAAAATCTTACGTGAGTCACGTAGTGAGTTGTTAAAGCCCCTTTTGTTTATTGCCGATTTTTGCCGCAGAAACATAGAGCAAGCCGAGTGCAGAGCGTCAAGCTTGCTTGAACGATATGCCGAGGAGCAGCTTATGTTCATGAAAATAAACAAAAAGAAAGGACTGAATATGAAAGTGATAACGATGGAAAGTTCCGTCTTCCGGTCATTGACGGAACAGATAGCAGAGATTGCGGCACACGTCCGTGCCGTCTCCGGCGACAAGAAAGCGGCATCGCCCGACAGGTTGCTCACCACACGCGAGGCGGCGCACCTGCTTAACGTGAGTACCCGCACCCTCCAGCGTATGCGCAGCGAGCAACGCATCGGCTATGTCGTGCTTCGCGGCAAATGCCGCTACCGACAGTCTGAAATAGACCGCCTGCTTGATGAGTGTACCGTCAACGAGGACGCCGCGACACCGCAGGAGCTGAAACGCAACCACACGCTGCGCACTGGAGGCAGCCCCAAAGGAAGGAGGACATAGGTCATGGAACTGCTCACACGAAACAACTTCGAGGGCTGGATGCAGAAGCTGATGGAACGGCTCGACCGTCAGGACGAACTGCTGCTGGCGATGAAGGCTGAGGGGAAACAGCCCACTATCACGGAAAGCATCCGCCTTTTCGACAATCAGGATTTGTGCATGTTGCTCCAGATAAGCAAGCGCACCCTGCAACGCTACCGCAGTGTCGGCGCATTGCCCTACAAGACACTGGGCAAGAAAACCTATTACAGCGAGGAAGACGTGCTGACATTCCTTTCCAACCATATCAAGGACTTCAAAAAGGAAGATATAGCCTTCTACAAGGCTCGTATCCATAATTTCTTTCATAAATAACCCATTAAAACATTTTTCAGATGGCAAAGAAAAAAGACGAAAAGGACGTGCTGGTAGTCCGTGACGAAAAGACGGGCGAGATCAGCGTGGTAGCCGGGCTGAACGCGGACGGCACACCCAAGCGCACCCCCGCGAAAGCGGAGAACGCGCAGAGTTTCCTGCAATTCGACAGACATGGCGACGTGCTGGACAACTTCTTCAAGAACTTCTTCCGACAGTGCAAGGAACCCAGCCGCTTCGGTTTCTACCGCATCGCGGCGGACCAAGTGGATTCCATGCTGGGCGTGATGAAAGACCTGCTCCAGCATCCGTACCAGAACAAACAAATCCTCGCACCGCACAAAATCGACACCTTCCCCTATCAACAGCAGGTGATGGAAGAGCAAGCTGCGCAACAGACAGAGAAACAAGAACCTCAAAAACAGGAGAACATGAAACAACAGAAAGAACAGCAACAGGACACTTCCGAACAGACGCAGGGGAAACGGGGCTACCGGCCCATCGACGAGGGTAAAATCAACTGGCAGGAACTGGAGGACAGATGGGGCGTGAAGCGCGACGACCTTGAAAAGTCCGGCGACCTTACGAAAATGCTCCACTACGGCAAGTCCGACTTGGTGAAGGTCAAGCCCACCTTCGGTGGTGAATCATTCGAGCTGGACGCCCGCCTTTCCTTCAAGAAGGACGGCGAGGGGAATGTCAGCCTCGTGCCGCACTTCATCCGCAAGGAGCAGAAACTGGACGAGTACAAAGAACACAAATTCTCCGACGACGACCGGAAGAACCTGTGCGAGACGGGCAACCTCGGCAGGGTCGTGGACATCGTGGACAAGGAAACGAGCGAGATCATCCCCTCCTACATCAGCATCGACCGCAAGACGAATGAAATCACGGACATTCCGGCAAGCAAGGTGCGCATCCCGGAGCGCATCGGCAAGACGGAAATCACCAAACAGGAGCAGGACATGCTCCGCGCCGGACTGCCCGTGCGCGACAAGCTCATCGAGCGCAACGACGGCAGGAAGTTCGTCACCACCCTGCAAGTGAACGTGGAGCAGCGCGGCGTGGAGTTCGTGCCGGGAACCGGCAAGTCGCCCCGTACCGCACAGACACAGGAAACCAAAGGCGACACATCGAAAAGTCAGGCGCAGGGCGGGGAAAATGCCGCACAGACCAAGAAGGAGCAACGCCGCAACACGTGGACGAACGAGGACGGCAGCATCCGCCCCATCAGCAAATGGAGCGACGTGAACTTCACCGACCAGCAGAAAGCCGACTACGTGGCGGGCAAAGCCGTGAAACTGGAGAACGTGACCGACAAGCAGGGCTTCCATGCCACGATGTATATCAAGTTCAACCCGGAGAAGGGTCGCCCGTACCGCTACGAAACAAATCCCGACATCGGGCAGCAGGTCGCCCCGTCCAACGAGAGCCGCACGCAGGTGGCGGTGAACAACGAGGGCAAGACCAACGAGGCGACAAAGAACCTGAAAGAGCCTTTGCAGAAAGGTCAGACAGCCCCGAAGACCGCCCGCCAGCAACAGCAGCAGGACAAACCGAAGAAAAACAACAAAGGCATGAAAATGTAATCCCGTGTCCACCACTGAATCCAAAATAAAATCCAAAGTATCAACAACAAAAGCAAGAAAACATGAAGACAATCATTGCAGAAAAGCCCTCCGTGGCACGTGAAATCGCCCGCATCGTGGGCGCGACAAAGAGAGAGGAAGGATATTTCGAGGGAGGCGGTTATGCCGTGACATGGGCATTCGGACACCTCGTTCAGCTTGCCATGCCCGACGGCTACGGCGTGCGCGGATTTGTCCGTGACAACCTCCCGATTATTCCCGACACATTCACGCTCGTCCCCCGTCAGGTCAGGACGGAGAAAGGTTACAAGCCCGACAGCGGCGTGGTGTCGCAGATAAAAGTCATCAAAAGACTGTTCGACACAAGCGAACATATCATCGTGGCGACCGATGCCGGACGCGAGGGAGAGCTTATCTTCCGCTACCTCTACCACTACACGGGCAGCACCACTCCTTTCGTGCGCCTGTGGATCAGCTCTCTCACCGACAAGGCTATCCGCGAGGGACTGCGGAAACTCGAAGACGGCAGCAAGTATGACAACCTATACCTCACCGCCAAAGCGCGGAGCGAATCCGACTGGCTCGTGGGCATCAACGGCACGCAGGCACTCTCCATCGCCGCCGGACACGGCACGTATTCCGTCGGACGGGTGCAGACACCCACGCTGGCGATGGTGTGTGAACGCTACTGGGAGAACCGCCGTTTCACGCCCGAAGCCTTCTGGCAGCTCCATATCGCAACGGACGGTTGCGACGGCGAGATCGTGAAATTCTCATCCTCCGAGAAATGGAAGGAGAAAGAGTCGGCGATGGAACTATATAACAAGGTAAAGGAGGCAGGCTGCGCAACAGTAACGAAAGCCGAACGCAAGGAGAAGACGGAGGACACTCCGTTGCTGTACGACCTGACCACCCTCCAGAAGGAAGCCAACACCAAGCACGGTTTCACGGCGGAACAGACGCTTGAAACTGCGCAAAAACTCTACGAGAAGAAACTGATAACCTATCCGAGAACGGGTAGCCGCTACATCCCCGAAGACGTGTACGCCGAAATCCCCAAGCTGCTCGCCTTCATCGGCACGCAGCCAGAATGGAAAGACAAGGTGCGGGCGAAAGCTACACCGACACGCCGCAGCGTGGACGACGGAAAGGTGACGGACCACCATGCCCTGCTCGTCACGGGCGAGAAGCCGCTCTTCCTCTCCAAAGAGGACGGCATCCTCTACCACATGATTGCCGGACGCATGGTCGAGGCATTCTCCGAAAAATGTGTCAAAGACGTGACCATTATCACGACGGAATGTGCCGGAGTGGAGTTCACCGTGAAAGGTAGCGTTGTCAAACAAGCCGGATGGCGTGCCGTCTATGGCGAGGAGAAGGAAGATGTGATATTGCCTGATTTGCATGAAGGCGATTATCTGACGATTAAGGGCGTATCCGTCACAGAAGGAAGAACCAAGCCCAAACCGCTGCATACCGAAGCCACCCTGCTTTCAGCGATGGAAACGGCTGGCAAGGAAATTGAGGACGACGCGCTGCGTCAGGCAATGAAGGACTGCGGCATCGGCACTCCCGCCACACGCGCCTCCATCATCGAAACGCTCTTCAAGCGCGGTTACATGGAACGTTGCAAGAAATCGCTTGTGCCTACCGAAAAAGGTCTTGCCCTCAACTCCGTCGTCAAGACGATGCGCATAGCCGACGTAGCCATGACGGGCGAATGGGAACGGGAGCTTGCCCGCATCGAGCGCGGCGAGGTGTCCGCCGACGCTTTCCACAGGGAGATAGAGGCGTACACACGGGAAATCACTTCCGAACTGCTCTCGTGCGACAAGCTCTTCGGCAGCCGTGATTCCGGCTGTGCCTGTCCCAAGTGTGGCACGGGCAGGATGCGGTTCTACGGGAAGGTCGTCAGATGCGACAACGCCGAGTGCGGTCTGCCCGTGTTCCGGCTGAAAGCGGGACGCACCCTGTCCGACGACGAAATCAAAGACCTGCTCACCGAAGGACATACCAAGTTGCTCAAAGGCTTCAAGAGCAAACAAGGCAAGAGTTTCGATGCCGTCGTAGCCTTTGACGGGGAATATAACATGACTTTCGTGTTCCCGGAGGCTAAAAAGGGCAAGAAATTTTCAGGACGGAAGAAATAGTATT
>ERZ1673697.3987-NODE-3987-length-10090-cov-3.523368_pt1 | contig 10090 bp, 4 predicted proteins | sample MGYA00580227_ERZ1673697 | MGnify/ENA primary metagenome ERZ1673697 (study PRJEB41218, sample SAMN15661759) | gut metagenome | host: Homo sapiens | place: Canada: London | collected 2015-08-20/2019-03-30 | study: EMG produced TPA metagenomics assembly of...
TCGGTCCTCCTTTACCCCGCCATAACGTCTGTCTCTGGAATTATATTGTTCTATGGCCTTTATCAATTCTTCTTTTGTAAAATCCGGCCATGGAACATCTGTAAAATAAAACTCTGAGTAAGCAAGCTGCCAAAGCAGATAATTGGAAAGCCTAAGTTCTCCGCTGGTCCGAATCATCAGATCCGGATCCGGAATATCATGAGTATCAAGATATGATTCCAGTACACTCTCATCAATAGCATCCGGCTGTATCCTGCCATCTGCACAATCCTGCGCTATATGGCGCACTGCCCGGACAATTTCATCTCTGCTTCCATAGTTAATGGCAATCTGAAAATTCAATCCTCCATTATTCACGGTTGCCTTCTCTAACTCATCAATCCGAAGACGTATATCCTCATCCAGCCTTGTCTTATCCCCAATCACACGGATCTTCATATCATTCTTTGCCGCCGTCTTCAAGCAGGTCTTCATGTAATTGCGAAGAAGCTTCATCAAAGCGTCAACTTCATCTTTCGGCCGGTTCCAGTTCTCCGTAGAAAATGCATAGACCGTCAAATATTTTATCCCCAGCCGCCATGCTTCTTCACAGATTTTTTCTACATTCTTACTTCCCTGGGCATGTCCATAATTTCTTGGCATTCCTTTTGCTTTTGCCCAACGTCCGTTGCCATCTAAAATAATCGCCACATGCTGCGGTACATTCATAGCACAGTCTCCTCCCAAAAACAGAGACGGGAACCTGCACGCCCCGTCCCTCTATACTTCTTAAACAGTCATAACCTCTTTTGCTTTTGCTTCCACTGCTTTATCCACTTCTTTTACGTACTTATCCGTAATCTTCTGAAGCTGTGTCTCCAGATCTTTAATCTCATCCTCCGATACATCTGTCCCCTTTAACTTCTTCCATGCATCATTTCCATCACGACGGATGTTGCGGACAGCAACCTTCGCCTGTTCGCCTTTCTTCTTTACATCCTTCACCAGTTCTTTTCTGCGTTCCTCGGTAAGTTCCGGAAATACCAGGCGAATAACAGAGCCATCGTTCGTAGGATTAATCCCAAGATCAGACATGTTGATTGCCTTTTCAATTGCTTTCACCATACTCTTCTCCCATGGCTGGATCTGAATCATACGCGGTTCCGGCACGGACACATTCCCCACCTGCTGAATCGGCGTAGGCGTCCCATAATAATCCACCATAATCTTATTCAGTACATTGGGATTCGCACGTCCCGCACGGATCGTCATCAATTCTGACTCCAGACTCGCCATTGTCTTTTTCATTTTGTCTTCATAGACCTGTAATCTCTCGTTCATACTTATATCCTCCCTTTATGATACAGTTACTTTTGTACCTGTAAATCTTCCTGACATTGTTTCTACGATACTGTTCTCTTCATTCAGTCCAAATACCAACATCGGCATCTTATTCTCCATACACATGATAGAAGCCGTCAGATCGACTGCCATCAGTTTTTTATCAATAATTTCCTGAATGGAAATCTCATCATACTTCTTTGCCTGCGCATTCACCTTCGGATCACTGTCATAGATTCCGTCAATCGCCTTAGCCAGCAACATCGCATCCGCTTCTATTTCAATTGCCCGGAGAACTGCTCCCGTATCCGTAGAGAAATAAGGATGTCCGGTTCCTCCCGCAAAGAAAACTACCTTTCCCTCTTCCAGCGCTTCCACCGCCCGATCCTTAGAGAACAAAGATGTAAAAGATCCGCATACAAATGGAGTAAATACCTCCGTCTTCATTCCCACATATCTGAAAATGTCAGACACGTAAATGCAGTTCATAACCGTTGCCAGCATCCCAATCTGGTCTGCCTTCGTCCGATCGATCGTCTCACTGGTACGCCCCCTCCAGAAATTACCTCCTCCGGTAACAATGGCGACCTGAATTCCCTCATCGGTCAACTGCTTTACCTGCTTCGCAACCCCAATGCAGGTTGCTTCATCAAATCCTGTCTTCTTATCTCCCGCAAGGGCCTCTCCGCTTAATTTTAATAACACTCTCTTCATAAATCCTGCTCCTTATTTTCAGTTTTCAGAAAGAATCTTCTTTTTAGATGTTGTACATACTTATAATCAAGTATAACACAGGTTATGATAAAAGGGAATTTTTTTCACGCTTTTTCATAATAGAAAAATACATGATTAAAAGCAGCGCCCCTGCAAACAGCCATGCCGCGGGATTCGCAAGACAGGCGCCTACATAACTTTTCCTTGACGCAGCAATCAATGCAACTACGCCTCTGCCAATTAATTCCGCAACACCGGCCATCATCGGAAGTAATCCATAGCCCATTCCCTGAATGCCATTACGGTATATATTAACAACTGCCAGCGGAATAAACACAGCGCCAATGCATTTCATATAAATATCTACCAGTTCCATAATCTGCGGAAGATTTTCTGACACGAAAAGTACTGTCAGATACTTTCCTCCAAATATAGCCATAAGTCCGGTCACTACAGCATAAATACTTGCGATAACCGTAGCCGCCCGAAATCCCTGGCGTACACGGTCTATCCTTCCTGCCCCCGTATTCTGCGCACAGTAAGTCGCCATCGTTGTCCCGATCGCTACATACGCCTGCGTTACCAACTGCTCGATCTTATTTGCCGCCGCAAATCCGGCTACGGAGAGAGAACCCAGCATATTCAGCGCAGACTGTACCATAATAGTTCCAATTGCCGTAATAGAATATTGCAGAGCCATAGGAATTCCAATCTTCATCTGCCATATTGCCATGCTTCTCCCAAACTTCCAGTCCTCCTTCCTTAAATGAAGTTCCGGAACCTTCTTTATAATATACACAAGGCATAAAATTCCTGACGCTCCCTGGGAGATAACCGTTGCAAGGGCAGCCCCTGCAGCTCCCATATGGAATACAATAATAAATACCAGATCCAGCACGATATTTAAAAACGCCGCCAGTATCAGGAAATAAAGCGGGACCTTACTGTCCCCCAGTGCCCGCAATATACTGGCCAATAAGTTATAAAGCACCTGCGCTGCAATACCGCCGCAGATAACCATGATATAACCATATGCTTCCTGATAAATATCCTCCGGTGTATTCATCAAATGAAGAATCTGCTTCATCATCAACATACTGCACAAGGTCATCAACACAGAAATTACTGCTGACAGAATCGCCGCAGAAGCAACCGACTGCCGCATTGCCCGCATATTTCCGGATCCATAATGCTGCGAAGTAATCACCGTAAATCCTGCCGTAAGACCAATAAGAAACCCCAGAATAAGAAACATCAGGGTTCCACAGGAACCAACTGCAGCCAACGCTTCATTTCCCACAAATTTACCCACAATAATCGTATCCACCATGCTGTAAAGCTGCTGGAACATATTCCCTATGAAAATCGGGATTGTAAAATTTAAAATAATCTTTCCCGGAGCCCCTGTTGTCATATCTCTTTCCATTACCGTTATCCCCCTGTATTACAAAACTCCACCTATTATATAAAATCAGATGTGCAATTTCAATAGTATTTCTCAAAACCTCACCCGTATAAACTATCAGAGCGGCATAGCCCTTTGACTATGCCGCTCTGCGGTTCGCTATATAAATTCCTTCCGTTCAAAATACTTTAACAGGATGCCTGCACAATTCTCTACTCCTAAATCAGACGTATTCAATATCATGTGATAATTATTCACATCTCCCCATGCCTTCCCGGTGTGTTCATGATAGTACTCTGAACGCTCTCTGTCTGTCTGCTCAATCTCTGCTTTTGCATCTTCGTAAGGCAGATTCTCTATCTTCATGATGCGTCGGATCCTGTCTTCCTTGTCAGCACATACGTAGATATTAAATACATTCCTTTGATCCTTCAATATCTCAGATGCACAGCGCCCCAAAATAATACACGGTTCTTTCGCAAGCTGACGGATAACCTCTACTTCAGATTCATAGGTATTCTTTGATAGCTCTTCTTCCACATTCACTTTATCGTACACCGGAATTCCCAGCTGCTCAGACAATTCCTTCGCTATCATGCTTGCTCCTGTACCATATCGCCTGCTCATTGTAATTACCAGTTTCATACCTGCTCCTCCTTCGTATCAAACATTCTCCACTCACTCAGATTAGCACATACACCGGAAATTGTCCAGCTGATTCCCTCTTAATTTACAATATTCTCTATAAACCTCATGATAATTATTGCGCATTCTGCTCTGCTTGCATTTCCCTGTGGGTCAAGAGTAGTTTCATTATACTTGCCGGAAATAATCTTATTTCCAACTGCCCATTCCATCGCTTCCTTTGCAAATGCATTTACCTTGGATGCATCCTTATATCCGCTGATATCTGCCGGTTTTTCTGACTCGTATCCTTTCATTCGGGCATAGCGATACATCATAACTGCCATCTGCTCACGGTTAATATAATCGGAAGGTCCAAAAAGACCTGTATCCTCATATCCGGTGACAACCTTTGTTTTCGCCGCCCAGAGAATCGCGTCTGTAAACCAGGTACCATCCGGTACATCCGGGAACACAGACTCATACGCTACTTTTGGTTCTCCGTTCATACGATGAAGTATAATAGCAAAATGTGCACGTGCTAACGGATCATACGGCCCAAAATGTTCCTTGTCAAGTCCAGTCATCGTTCCAACACGATAATTATAATATACTGCATCATAATACCAGCTGGAATCCTCCACATCTATATAAGGATCCGGATCAGCCGGGTCTGGATCAACCGGGTCTGGATCAACCGGGTCTGGATCAACCGGGTCTGGGTCAACCGGGTCCGGATCAACCGGGTCTGGGTCAACCGGATCCGGATCTTTCGTAACCGTTACAGTTCCTGTTACCTTACGGTATTCTTCTTTCAGCTCTTTGTCAACTGTCATATCCAGTACTGGAGAACCGTCTGCAGACCAATGCACTCTTCTTACCGTCGCACTCCTGGTTCCTCCATTAGGTTTCATATGGTACACAAAAATGGTTCTTCCATCTTCATCAACTGAGAAGCAACTATGACCTGGTCCATACTGTCCTGCAACACTTTCAGAAGATAAAATCGGATAATTTGTTTCTGTCCAGCTTTCTGCCTTTAACAAATCAGCATCCTCGTCGGCAGTCAGGAGTCCTACTACATATAAATTACTTACACCAGCTCCTGAAAATGTCATATAAATCTTTCCATTATTCTTTACAATAAATGGTCCTTCATCTACCGTTGTATCTACACGATCCCATCCATACTGATTTCGGAGGATACATACCGGTTCACTGGTAATCTGATACGGATTATCCGGATCAATCGTAGCAATCCAAAGATCAGAAGTTCCGTTAGGATTAATCGCACGCTGTGCCCAACACAGATAATGTACGCCGTCCTGCTCAAAATAAGTCATATCAAGAGTAATACCGCCTGTATAAAGAGCACTTCCGTCCGCTCTTGTCACTTGAACAGCTTCTTTCCAGTCTTCCTTTACCGTCGGATTGCCTCCTTCTTTTAACTCCATGACAGAGCTCTGCACCTTATTCCATGCATCTCCAATGGCAAGGAAAATATATAATTTCCCATTAATTTCATGAAGCTCCGGAGCCCACCTTGGTTTCCCTACATTTGGAATCAGCTCATGATCTTCTGCCGTAAATAATCCCAGCGGTGTATCTGCCTCCCGAATACATACCTGAGATTGGCTCTGCGTTTCGCCGGTTGCGATAAAGTAATATTTTCCATTATATTTGAAAATATTAGGATCTGCCCTTCCATTTAAAACCGGATATTCCGTAAGTTTTGCCTGCCCTGTGATTGTATAAGTTCCTTCTGCATCAAAATCTACCGAACTCATATCCCATTCAATCGGAATCTCATCGGTCGTCCTGTCGTTATACTGTGCTGTAATCGTAGATTTAATATCTTCTTCCGTTAATTCCTTGCCAGGTTCCGTCTTAAAAGAATACTCCTTCTTTTCAACTCCCGTATTCTCAAGCGGCATCAGTTTCGTCTTCAGCAAATCGGCCTCAGCCTTCGTAACCGGAAGAACATTGCAAGGAACCGCATTCGCGATATTTCCATCTACACTCGCATCATAACGAGAAGCTGTCTTGTCAGGATTACTGATTGTTGCAAAGTCTTCCGTAGTGTTTTTATATAATTGACCGTCTGTATCTTTCCATGTAATTACGTACTGTGTACCGTCATACTCACATGCTGGTTCTGTAACCCCAAGATTCGTATTCAGAGAAATAATCCTTTCTTCATACGCCATCAAATCTTTTGTAATACCCAGAATAATCTTGCCGTCACTACGTACTGCAATTACCCCGATTCTGTCATCTGCCATTCTGAACAAATAAGGTTCCGTAAGGGTTTTGGTTGTTCCTGCCACAGAAGTAGTCAAATCCGCTTTTGCGAAAAAGATACCTGTATTGTTATGAAGCGCCGTATAATTCTCACCATCAGCACTATATGCCAAATGCATACTTTCACCAAGCGCCGCCGATACATTTGTTCTTGTATAACTCATCACGTACTCTGCTGTTTTCTCCATAACAAGAACTTTGTATGTCCTGTGGTATTCCTTCCCATTGTAGGTAATATCTGCTGTAATAGTAAGTCTTGTATTTTCCTCCGGTGCGCTCACCGTTCCATCTTCCTGTATAATACCGGCATCTCCATCATCCCAGGCAATCTGGATATCACCAATGCTGGCAGGTAATACGGTTTTATCCGTTATCGTATATGGAATCTGCACTTTATCTTTTACTACATTTTCAATTTCATTTTCTGAAGGCAGCGTTACCGCAAATGTTTTCGTAACAGAGTCATTGCCCAGAGAGATTGTCGCTGTCAGGTTTGCAGTCTGAGTATTTGCTCCCAGCGTTACTTTACCGTCATTTCCTACAGCCGCCGTATTATCTGATTTCCAGGTAATCTTACTGCCATTTTTCCCGTCTGTCGGTAAGGAAAGATCTGTAATTACATTACTGGTATCTCCAATGGACAGATTCTCTTTGTCCTCCAAGAGTTTATTTCTGTCCACACCAATCTGATAAATACTCTTTACATCTGATTCATCCAATGCTTTGCTGTAAATACGAAGATCGCGGAAAGAACCTGCAAATAAACTATCATCAAGATACTGCGATTTTCCAATGTGTGCTTTCAATCCTGTCCCAAAATCCGACACGGTTCTCGACAAAGCTACTGTTCCCAATTTCTCTCCGTCCAAATATCCTGTCAGCGTCTTATTATCGATTACAATGGTATATAATTTCCACTGATTCATAAATCCGCTTGTAGGTGTTTTATTGGTGGAGTCATTCACGCCTTTTTCCGTTGTCCACGGTGATCCTGTATTAACAGAATCTGTAAATACTGCCTTGTAATTACCGTTCGGTGAACAGGGATTTAACAAAAAGTAATTAGCCGGAAGCTTGTTATTCTGTGCAGCGCTTCCAAAAAAGAAAGCCGAATAATTTCCCTTCGTATTATTGTTATTGATCCACATAGATACCGTTACTGTATCTTGATTATCAAATAATCCATCTGGCAATGTCACATAATTTTTACTATTCTTATCACCGCCCGCCAGAGTCAGCGCATCCTTTTCAAAAGTAACTCCCTCTGCTCCTTCCGTAATCACTGCATCTTTTTCATTTCCGGAAGAATCAGCAGTATTTGTTTCCAGAAGATAATGGGCAAGCAGTCCCTCTTCTGGATCAACCGGTTCTTCATCTTTAATCGTAATGGTTGCCGTAATTGTCTTATAATCAGGATTCAACTCCTCTTCTGCAGTCATATTGAAAAGCAGGGTTCCATCAGCCGCCACATTGATACTTTTTACTACAGTATGACGACATGGATCAAAGAGTCCGCCTGCACCTGATTGTCCTGTATGTGGATCAGGATACGGTCTCGCATGGTACACAAGCGCCAGATTTCCATATTCGTCCAAAACCACAGAATTATGGCCTCCGCCCACATGCGCAGCTCCACCGATTTCACCTTCATCGGTGTCATAAGAACTTAGCAGTGGATAAGTAACATGAGTCCAACTGGCCGGATCCATAAGATCACTGCCTTTGTCTGCCATCAAAAGTCCCAATGTATAATATTTATCAACGGTTGCCGCCGAATAGCTAATATATACTTTGTCGCCATAAGCAAACATATAGGGTCCTTCTACAACTAATTGGTCATTTCCCTCTGGATTTGAAGCTGTGATACTTCCTTCATAAACCCCGTATTCCCACGGCCACTCGCCGGATTTTATCACAACCCTGCTGCCTGTCGGCTGTGGAATCACGCCATCGCCTCCCTGTGCTTTTACGATGGATATCTGCGCACTCTGCGGCATTACATAATATCCCTGACCCGCTTCATCTTCGTAATAAGACACATCAAAAGACGGAGAGTTGTTTAGTATGATCGGCTCGCCCCACTGTTTTGCATCCAGCATCCCGCCTTCTTTCATCTGTTCATCTGTTCCCTCATACGGAATTAAAATAGACTTGCTGCACCAGTGATCACTATTCCAATTAATATTTGCCGGTACTCCTGACGTCCCAAAATCATGAGCTCCAACCAGGCAGTACCAAGTACCATTAATCTTATGAAATTCCGGTGCCCAGATAAATCCGCCCCATCTGTCTCCTGTTTCTGATTCCAGAATATAATGCTCTTTTGCCGTTTTCAGTCCCTCAATTGTCTTGGCACGGCGAATATCCAGCTTACGGTAGGACTGGGCACAAGAAGGCGCTGTCATATTTTCTTCATAATAAGAACCGGTAGCATAATAATAACCGTCATCTTCATTATAGAATACATGAGGATCTGCCCGTTCTTCAATAAATGGATAAGTATAAGCATCCTGTTGTACCGTACCGGTAACTTCATAAACACCTTCCTTGCCGGAATCAAGTGCTTTCAGTTCTTCTTCATCCCAGACAACACCCAGATTCTTGGTACTGCCGTCACTGTAAGAAGCCTTAACCGTCTCCGGTAATTCAACTGACTCTCCCGGCTTCGCCTCAATATTTACAGTTTCTACTTCCGTATTGTAAACATTTCCGTACTTCTTTATAATTGCTTCATATTCAGATGCACTTGCTTCAAATACCGACGCTTCATTTTTTACAGCATTAGACGGAAGAACGCCAGATACGATTTCTTTATTATAAACAGTTTCTACCGTCTGTTCCGGCACTGTCCCATTTTTCAAATCTGTCATAAGACTTACGTAAGTCTTATCATTTTGATCCTGCCAGAAAATCTTATATCCACCGCTCATACTATCATAGATGACAGAAGGATTCTGAACTTTTGTTCCTGCATCTGCAAGTGTCAGAAACCTCTCGTTCGCAAATGCCATATTGTTCTGTGTATCCCATACATAGATGCCATTTTTGTTGTTATTTCCTGACGCTGCAGCAGCCAGGCTTCCGTCAGCCTTTCTAAACAATATCGGAGAACCCATCTGATTATCCGGATTAGACTTTTGATCGCCATCCCATTTCACATAGACTACGGCTTTTCCTTTATTCAGCTCTGTATAAGACTCTTCTTCTGTCGTTTTCGCTGCAAGGAACAGCGCATCTGAACGCCTGCTGTCTGAAGACGCCAAAAGATCCCCTGTGTTTTCATACAGGTTGCCGCCTTGAATCACATAACTTAAAACCTGTCCGCCCTCTGCCATCACCTTAACATTTTTAGTAATTTCAACATCAGCGATAGTTGCCGTTACCGTCGCATCCGTGTCTTTTGACGGTCTGGTAACCTTACCATCGCTCGCAATCAATCCTTCCGGAACACAAGACCACACAATTTCCTGTCCATCTACTTCTTTCTGGAGATTTTCAGATATATAAGCAGGAATCGAAAGCCTTGTACGATACTTTTCGCCCTTCGCTTCAGACGCAGTTGGCACTGTTAGTTCAAATTCAATCGTCTCAGAATAAGAGCCGCTTTTTATGACAGCCGTTAATTTAACAGATACACTCTTACCCTGAAAATGAACTGTTCCATCATTCTCAAGCGCCTTTGCATTATCTGATTCCCACACGATGCTGCAAGCCCCGGAACTTAAC
>ERZ1673697.3994-NODE-3994-length-10070-cov-3.378832_pt1 | contig 10070 bp, 8 predicted proteins | sample MGYA00580227_ERZ1673697 | MGnify/ENA primary metagenome ERZ1673697 (study PRJEB41218, sample SAMN15661759) | gut metagenome | host: Homo sapiens | place: Canada: London | collected 2015-08-20/2019-03-30 | study: EMG produced TPA metagenomics assembly of...
GATTTGAAAGCCAGTATGAATGATTATCAAATGCTTTTTGATTCTCTTGGAGATGACAATCCTTTGGTGGATGCGTATCGCCTTCGGGTGAAAGACATCGACCGGATTGAAGATACCATTGTCCAGATTGAAACTCTGGATCATATCTATTCCATTCGTGCACCGATGGATTTTGTAAATTTGTTGATGGAACTGCGGCGGATTATTACGGTTGTGTGCAGTGTCATTATTGTTGCACTTATCATTATCTCCGTTGTCATCATTGCAAATACCACCAAAGCGAGTGTGTTTGCAAGACGTTCCGAGATTCAGATTATGAAGTATGTTGGTGCGACCAATGCATTCATTCGGATTCCTTTTTTCGTAGAAGGCATGGTGACAGGATTCCTTGCCGGCTGTGTGGCGTTTGTGATCACATGGGTCAGCTATGATTCTCTTGTCAACCTTGTCACGCAGCAGACCGATATTGTTTCTGTCATCGGCAGGAATAGTATTATGTCGTTCGGACAAGTTGCCGGCGTTGTTGCAGTTGCCTATATTGGTATTGGTGTGCTGTTTGGTGCACTGGGCAGCGTCTTGTCTATGAGAAAACATCTGAATGTCTAAAAGGAGGAAACAGTATATGATGCGTTTAAAATGGATGAAGCGATTCCTATCTGTTGTACTTTGCGGTGCAATTTTGACGGCTGGTGTTTATGGCGGTGTCAGCATGACATCGGTTCCGGTTTCGGCGATGACATTAGCAGAATTGCAGAGCGAAAAGCAAGCAAATGCAGATAAGATTGCACAAAAGCAAAAGGAATTGGAAAGCCTGGGCAGTGATCAGCAGGAACAGGCAGACTTCCAAAAGGCTTTGGAAGAGAAAATTGCTTTGCAGCAGTCCAATTTGCAGATTGTGGATGAGGAATTGACTCGTCTGGAAGACGCAATTACCGAAAAAGAACAGGAAATTTGCGATTTAAAGAATGAGATCGCAGCATTGAATGTAGAAATTGCAGATGATCTGGAAGCTTTTAAGCAGCGATTGCGTGCAATGTATGTACAGGGCAATGATAGCCTTGCATCCGCACTGGTTGGTTCTACAGATTTCTATGATTTTCTTTCCAAGTACGATCTCATGTCCAGAATTGCCAAGCATGATAATGAGTTGGTTTCTGATTTGCAGGATAAGCTGAAAACTTGCGAAGAAAAACAGCAGGCTTTAGAAGAGGAAAAAAATGCACTTGCAGAGCAGAAGACTTCTGAAAAGCAGAAGAAAGAAGAATTTGCAGCCGCATTGCAGCAGTTGCAGGACGACTATGCAATGTCTACAGAAGAAGCTGCCCGTCTGGCAGAAGAAGAATCTTCTATCCATGCAGATATTCATGCATTGGAAGCAGACAACGCAGCAAAGGATGCAGAGTCTGATCAAATTCAATCTGCGATCCGCAAAGCACAGGAAGCAGCTCGTGCGACTACCGTCACAACAACGACGACCACGACAACAACTACTACCACGACCACAACAACCGCTATGGCTGTAGAAACAGATGAGGAAGAAGCAATTACGACTTCTACTACCACTACGACAGCTACAGATTGGTTAGAGGAAGAGGTACCAGAGGAAACGACAGTGGTTACCACGACCACAGAGGCAGAAGTAATAACAACTGCTCCGTATGAGGAAGTGGAGACAACAGAGGCGACTACAACTACTACAACGGAGTTCGTAGAGCCGGAAACTGAGCCGGAGACAGAAGCAACCACCACAACTACGACAACGGCTGCAACCACTGCACCGACTACGACTGCGGAAACGACCACCACAACCGTGGCAACAACGTCTGCACCGTATAATGAGTCACAGTTTGCATGGCCAGTCCCAGGTTTCTATTATATCTCCAGTGGTTATGGTTCTCGTTGGGGCAGTAACCATGGCGGAATTGATATCGCAGGCGGCGGTATCAGCGGTGCACCAGTTGTAGCATCCAGAAGTGGTACTGTTATCTATGTGAGCAACGGATGCAGCCATAACTATGGTAAGAGTTCCAGCTGCGGATGCGGCGGCGGTTATGGCAACTACTGCATTATTGAGCATGACGGTACATATTCCACTGTATATGGACATATGGCATCTGTAAATGTGTCTTATGGACAGCAGGTGAGCCAAGGTGATGTAATTGGCTACGTTGGTTCTACTGGTTGGTCTACAGGTTACCATTTGCACTTTGAAATTCGTGTCAATGGCAGCCGTGTGGATCCGAGCAGTTATTTGTACTAATTAGAAGACGACATAAAACGGTTATTTTGGAATAGAATATGATATCAGGACAGAGCAGGGGGACTAAAAACAGTCGTTCTGCTCTGTTTTTTAGAAAGGAATGAGAGAATAATGCAGTGGAGCAGCTTTTGGAAGCGGTTGTTCATCGGCATCTTGCTTGCGTTTGCATTGTGTATGAGCTTATTGGCTTATCGGCTGGGAATGGCGTTAAAAGCAACGCAAGCGGCTTTGGGAGATTGCGAACGGTTGGAAAATCTACAGCAAGTTGTGGAGTCGGATTATTATGATAAGGTGGATATGGAAACGCTGATGGATGGTGCTTTGAAAGGTTATGTTGGTGCATTGGAAGATCCATATTCCGGCTATTTGACGCCAGGAGAATATCAGCAATGGCAGAGCAATGAAGCAGGTGTTTCCGTTGGTATTGGTGTTACGGTTACGTTGACAGAGGATGGCAGCGGTTTGCAGGTTGTTTCTGTAGAAGATTCGTCACCAGCAAAGATAGCGGGTTTGCAAGTAGATGATGTCATTACTGGTGTGGATGGCAAGACAGTTGTGGACCTTGGCTATCAGGAGGCAGTGAATCATGTACGTGGTGAAGCAGGTACCAGTGTAGAACTAACAGTGCAGCGTGGCGAAACGGAATGGAAGAAGACTGTGCAGCGGCAGGAAATCGAAGTGATTTCTGCTTATGGTGTGATGCTGGAAAACCAGATTGGCTATATTCGGATTGCATCATTTAAGGAAAATACAGTGGAGCAGTTTCAAACAGCTTTGCAAAACTTGTTGAAAAACGGTGCGAAAGCACTGGTATTCGATGTGCGGGAAGATGGCGGCGGACTGGTTGCCGCATTGGAAAAAGTGATAGATCCGTTATTGCCGGAGGGCGATATTGCAACAGCAACATATAACAACGGAGAAACAAAGCTTTTGGTGCATTCGGATGCAAATGAATTGCAGCTGCCCATGATGGTATTGGTGAATGGAAATACAGCAAGTGCCGCAGAATTGTTTACTGCCTCTTTAAAGGATTTTGGAAAAGCCGAAGTTATTGGGGAGCAGACATTTGGCAAGGGCATTATGCAGAATACCGTAGAAATGAAAGATGGCGGTGCAGTTACATTGACAGTTGCTACCTATCAGACCACACGAGGGGAATGCTATCATGGTGTTGGCATTACGCCGGATGTGGTGATCAAAGAAGATTACGAAACCATTGATTTTAACCATCCCGATCCAGACCATGATGCACAGTTGAAACAGGCAATGGAATTACTGGATGCAAAAATAAAATAAAAATATTGTGCGTTCCACGAAGTAGCTGCCAGTGGAACGCATATTTTTTTGAATAAATTGTAAATCATAGCGGAATCCTATTGACAGAACTGTTATTACCGTATATACTGTATATACACGGTAGACAAGGGGGGATGTACATGCAGCTGATGATTCGCAATAATACCGCTACACCGATTTATCAGCAAATTTATCAACAGATTAAGGAACAAATTATCAGTGGTGCCTTGACAGAAGATACCATACTGCCGTCTATTCGTAGTCTGGCGAAGGAATTACGCATTAGTATTATTACTACAAAACGAGCTTATGAGGAATTGGAACGGGATGGCTTTGTCTATACTATTGCTGGAAAAGGTGTATTTGTTGCAAGAAAAAATATGGAAGTGCTGCGGGAGGAATGGCTGCGGCAAATTGAGGAACATATGGAAGCTATTGTGACACTTTCGAAAGGCTGTGGCCTTTCAAAAGTGGAGTTACAGGAAATGCTGGATATGACTTTTGAGGAGGAACCATCATGCAATACGCAATCGAATTGACAAATTTATGCAAACAATATTCAAAGTTTCAACTGAAAGATGTGAGTTTTAGCTTGCCTATGGGCTATGTCATGGGATTTATCGGAGAAAACGGAGCAGGAAAAACAACTGTGATGAAATCCATGCTGCATTTGGTACATCCGGATAGCGGTCAGATTTTGCTGCTGGGGCAGGATGCCAGCAAGGAAAATGCAGACTTGAAACAAAAAATCGGTGTGGTATTGGATACTGCTAATTTCCCACAGAGTTTCCATACCAGCGATGTCAATCAGATGTTGAAACGAATTTATACCAACTGGGACTCTGATTTATATTGGAAATACATAGAACGCTTTCAACTGCCAGAAAAGAAAAAGTTTAAAGAGTTTTCTATGGGCATGAAGAAAAAGCTTGCAGTTGCCGCAGCTCTTTCTCACCATCCTACTTTGCTGATTCTGGATGAAGTGACTGCCGGATTGGATCCGATGGTACGGGAAGAGATTTTGGATGTATTCCGGGAGTTTGTCAGCGATGGGGAACACGCTGTACTGATTTCTTCCCATATTATCAGCGATTTGGAAAAAATCTGCGATTATGTGACATTCTTGCATCAGGGAAAACTACTGTTTAGTATGGAACGGGATATTTTGCTGGATACTTACTGTATGGTGCAATGCAGTGCAGAAGCAGCAAAGCATTTGCCAGCGGAAGCGATTTGCGGTAAACGGGATACACCATATCATATCGAATTGCTTTGTAAACGAGAGATGTTGCCATCTTCTGTACAGGCAGAACCAGTTGGCATTGAGGACATTATGATTTTTCTGACCAAATATGCAGGAGGAAATGCAAAATGAGTACACTGCTCTGGTATCGCTTTCGGGTTCTCTGGAAACAGTTCAAAGCATTGACCTGGGTGCTGTTGATTACAGCGGCAGTCGTGTTAGTGGTAGGAATTGTTTGTACGGCTACCAACAACAACGAAACGATGGATCACTATTATTTTGGTTTTGCCATTGGATTCCTTTCTATCTATTCCGCTATGATTCCTGTTTTTATGCTGCAAATAGAAGAACAGGAAAAGAATGTGGATTTGTTACTGATCCTTCCTGTTACACGGAAACAAACTGCACTGGTCAATTATATTGTCACATGGATTTGTGCCGTTGTGGTTGGTATTTATGCCTTACTATTATCTATTGTTCTGCAAGATGGCGTGGAAATGGTGTTATTCTCTGTTGGCATTATTTTGTTGATTAATACGATTTATATTCCACTTTCTATTTGGCTGGGGGCACAACGTTCCGCCATCGTTCTTTTGATTCTCGGTGCATTGCTTGGCATTGGCGGTTCAGGATTGGGAGAACAATTGGGAAAAGGTCTGAAAATGCTGCCAGTTTCGGGAACGGTTCTCCTTGTCATTGCAGCTGCGATTCTTGTGATTCTGCACCTTGTTTCTATTGGTATCAGTATCTTGCAATATCAGAAAAAAGATTTTTAAGGAGGGGTAGATTATGCTTGGTCTCATCTGGAAAGATTTTAAAATGTTACGCATGCAATTTGGCATGATGAGTGCGATATTTGTTTTTTTTCTGATCCTTGCAATGCAAGACAGAAAGGATCCTTTTCCGTTGAACTTTATGATGATGCTGCCTGTTTTTTTCACGTTGCTCCCTTGTTCTGCACTGGCACAGGAACAACAGGAGAATACGCTGCCGTGGCTGCTTTCTCTGCCATGCTGCCGAAAACAAATGGTATTAGAAAAATATATTTTACTAATTATAATTTCTTTTTTAATGTGTATATGCTGTGGTATCATTCAATTGTGGTTGACGAAGGATGTCACACGTCTGGGTAATTGTTTGTTTTTTATTTTGTGTGGGATTGTAATGCAATGTATTTTGTTGCCGCTATACTATAAGATTGGTTATCAAAAGGGAAAAATTGTTTTCATGATTCTGTGTGGTGGATTTGGCGGTACAATTGGTCTGTTAAGTGGTGCCGAAATTGATATACCTAATATGAATGGGATTGCTTTGGTTGGTATGTTTGCAGCTGTATTGCTGATATTGCCGATTTCGATTTTCTGTTCTACAAAATTGATGGAAAAAAAGGAGTATTAAAGTTAAGTTATGGAACAAAATTTCAAAAAAGCGTTACGAAAAGCGTCGAATGTGAACTCGCTTTTGCTGATATTATTTTATGCATTGGTATTCGGCGGTGCATTTGTGATACGGTTACTTCTGCCGCAAATTATGGATAAAACTGGAACATATTACACAGCGTGCAATCAGATTTGTGTTTTTCTCTTTCAGTATGTTATCGTTGTACCCATACTGCTGTTGATTTTTCGTGCGGTTCTTGGGAAAAAAATCGGCTGGAAATTAAAAGACAGCTATCATAAACCACAGGCAACGGCTGGGCAATGTATACGCTGGTGTCTGATTTCGTTGGGGTTGGTTTATGCAACAACCTTTTTTAGTAATATATTTTTTAATATCCTTCAAATGCTGACAGGTATGCAGTTACATGCACCTTCTATGGTAGCGGAACAAAACTGGCTTGGCTATCTGACCAATTTTTTTGCATTTGCAATTTTAGCACCCATTTTTGAAGAAATGTTGTTCCGTGCAACGCTGTTCCGCAATACCGAACGGTTTGGCGGATGGTTTGCCGTGGTGATGACTGGAATTTTCTTTGGATTGTGGCATGGCAACTATGCACAGATTATTTATGCAGCAATGTTGGGCGTTTGCGTGGCATTTCTGACTGCAAAAACACGTTCCGTTTTGCCTGCTATGGCTGTGCATTTCATTATGAATTTGATTGGTGCCATTCAGTCTGTTGCATACAGCGGAATTGACATCAGCGATCCTAATTATATGAATCCTTCTCATTTGATGGAACACATCGGAAATTTTGCTGTGATTGGTATCATGGTTATGGTGGTAATCGGTTTCATGATAACAGGACTTATTTTGCTCATAATAGAATTGGTAAAGCATCGGGAAACGTTCCGGTTGGAAAATACCGTTCCACAGGTAAGCGGCAGCAGGAAGGCATTGGTGTATTTGACAGCACCTGTCACTGTAGTTTGTGTGATCGGTTTGTTGGCGATAACAATTTGGAATGCCATTGGGTAACAGTTATAGTTTATGATAGAAACAACAAAAAGACGGTTTGTTTATGGAAAACAGACCGTCTTTTTTTGTCTATACAGCATGATCGAATATTATCGTTGAATCATTTTCACTTGATATCCAGCTTCTTGAATTGTCTGCCGAATGGCAGAGTCGGAAACATTCCCCTTCAGATAAGCACGATTTTCTGACAGCACAACACGTACCGTTTCTACGTCCTCCAGTTTTTGCAGTGCTTTTGTGACAGCAGCCACGCAGTGTTCGCACATCATGCCTTTAATCTGTATGGTGATTTCTTTGTCTATAGAGCCTTGTGTTGGTGGAGTTGTTGTCTGTTTCATTCCAAATGGTCGGAATCGCCGCAGACGCAATGCGTTTCCAACTACAAAAATAGAACTGAAACTCATGGCAGCGGCTCCGAACATGGGATTTAACTCCCAACCCAATATTGGATAGAAGACACCAGCAGCAATTGGAATGACAATAAGATTATAGATAAATGCCCAGAATAGATTTTGCTTAATATTGCGAATGGTGGCACGGCTCAGTTGAATCGCAGTGACAGCATCCTGTAAATTATTTCGCATCAGTACAATGTCCGCAGAAGCAATTGCCGCATCTGTTCCAGCTCCAATCGCAATGCCGACATCCGCCTGTGCTAGTGCGGGTGCATCATTGATACCGTCACCAATCATAGCCGTTTTTTTGCCTTTTGCTTGTAGTTGTTTTATTTGCATTGCTTTATCTTGCGGTAAAACTTCTGCAATCACATGAGGAATGCCGGCTTGTTTGGCAATGGCTTCTGCGGTCAGTTGATTGTCACCAGTTAGAAGAATGACATCCAAGCCCATTTTCTGCATAGCAGCCACTGCGGTGCGGCTGGTTTGCCGAATGGGGTCGGCTGCGGTCAGAACACCAAGCAGTTTTCCATTTGCAGCAAAGTAAAGTGGCGTTTTCCCCTCTTTTGCAAATACATCGGATTTGGCGGATTCTGGAAGAGAAATACCGTTTTCCTGCATCATTTTGCGGTTGCCGCCAAGACAGGGTATGCCATTGACGATACCGGAAACGCCTTGTCCAGCAATTTGTGTGAATTGTTCTACGGCTTGCAATGGTATTGTGTTTGTTTTACAGTGGGTGACAATGGCAGCTGCAAGCGGATGTTCGGATGGTTGTTCCAGTGCATAGGCAATGGATAACAATTGATCAGCAGAAACCGTTTCTTCTGGCAAGACATCCATAACCGTTGGTACGCCCTCTGTCAGTGTGCCGGTCTTGTCTAGTACTACGGTTTTCACACTGTGTGCCGTTTCCAGACTTTCTGCGGATTTGATGAGAACGCCATTTTTTGCACCCTGTCCCGTTCCAACCATAATGGCAGTCGGGGTAGCGAGTCCGAGGGCACACGGGCAGGAGATAACCAGTACGGATACGGCGGCTTTCAGTGCCATATGAAACGGGTTTCCAGTGAGCAGCCAAACGATTAGTGTGATGATGGCAATGCCAATGACAATTGGTACAAATACACCGCTGATTTTATCAGCCAGACGAGCAATTGGTGCTTTAGAACTGCCTGCTTCTTCCACCAGTTTGATAATTTGAGAAAGGGTCGTGTCAGCACCAACTTGTTCAGCACGGTATTCGAGATAGCCGGAACGGCAGACTGTTGCACTGAGAATGCGGTTACCGGGTTGTTTTTCGACTGGCAGGCTTTCTCCAGTTAAAGCAGATTCATCTACAGAACCTTGTCCAGTGAGTACTGTGCCGTCTGCCGGAATCGCCGCACCGGTTTTTACTAAAATAGTATCGCCTACCTGAATTGAAGCAGTTGGGATTTCCTGTTCTATGCCGTTTCGTCGAACCAGAGCCGTTTGTGGCGTCAGTTTGACCAGAGAAGAAATGGCATCCGTTGTTTTTGCTTTTGAGCGTGCTTCTAAAAATTTTCCGAGTGAAATGAGTGTTAAAATCATACCAGCGGATTCATAATAAAGTTGATTCATGTGACTGTGCGCTGCATCCATATCCATTTTTCCAATGTCATAGGCAATGGCGAATGTGGCATAAAGACTGTAGCAAAAGGAAGCGGCGGAACCCAGTGCAATCAGGGTATCCATGGTAGGGGCACCATGGAGCAGGGAAGTTGTTCCCTTGATGAAATAGGTTCGATTCAAAAAGAGAATGGGAATCACTAAAATTAGTTCGATTAAGGCAATTAGCATTATACTGCTATGTCCCTGTAGAAAAGATGGCAGGGGAAATCCAATCATGTGTCCCATTCCGATATAGAACAGAGGAATTAAAAAGATAATCGACCAGATTAATCGGTTTCGTTCCGCATGATGTGAGACAATGGGCGTCGGATTGGCAGCGGATGTGTTGTTCATTTGTAAGGGCATTGCACCATAACCGGCTTTTTTGACTGCTGAAAAAATAGTGTCTGGTGTTACGGCTGCTTCATCAAATTCCACTGTCATATTGTTTTGCAGCAGATTGACCTGTACAGACTGTACGCCATTTACGGCGGCAACTGCTTTTTGTACATGGGCACTGCAAGCACTGCACGTCATGCCCGTGACGGAATAGCGTTCTTTTTTCATGAGAAACCTCCTTTTTGTATCCTGTCATATTTTATGCAAAAAAATTTATTTCATCAGCCTTTGCAGTGTTGTTACCAATTCGTCAATGATTTCTTCATTGCCGTTTTGGATATCCTGTACGACACAAGTTCGGATGTGCTGTTCCAGCAGTTCTCGATTAAAGGCGTGAAGGGCAGCATTGACGGCGGAAACTTGTATCAGAATATCTGGACAGTATGCATTTTTTTCTACCATTCCACGAATGCCTCGAATTTGTCCT
>ERZ1673697.4002-NODE-4002-length-10050-cov-3.607104_pt1 | contig 10050 bp, 9 predicted proteins | sample MGYA00580227_ERZ1673697 | MGnify/ENA primary metagenome ERZ1673697 (study PRJEB41218, sample SAMN15661759) | gut metagenome | host: Homo sapiens | place: Canada: London | collected 2015-08-20/2019-03-30 | study: EMG produced TPA metagenomics assembly of...
AATACCAAAGCTAACCATGCCGAACGACTCATCCCGGCAGGCAGGATGCACAGCATCAAAGAAAAAGCAACTAGCCACAGGTATCGTACTTTTCCGGTAGATTCGAGTAAACAACCTAAACCAATAGGAAAAATCATAGCTAAATAGCCTGAATAGGGCCCGGGATTATAAAAAGGACCGGTTATTGCAAATAATACGTGATTAGAGGGTAGAAATCCATGAAGTTGCAATACTCCCCATAGAGATAGTATGCAACCTATAGCTACAATCCCCCCATAGAGAATGGTCCTTGACATAGCTACATTTGTCAATAGAATCCGTGATGCATACCATAATATCAATAACAATATAGCATATATTATTTTCCAGTCAGCTAATTGGAGCTCATAATCGTATCGGGCGATATAGTAAACGACCAAAATAGAAATGAGCATATCCGGAACAGATATCCGGAAGCGTCTGTTTCTCGCCATAAATGAAAAGAAAGCCACCACTGAAACCAAACATATTCCAAGAGAGATTGGAAAAAGCAGCAAATAATTATCATAAATACTATACCTAACAAAAAATGCGCTACAAAGCATTACGCTAAATATGACAGTTATTAGTATTGATAAGAATACAGACTTTTTGTTGTTTTTCATTGTGTGTTATGAATATTAATAATGCTTATCTATTTCATATTATTTATCGCATTGCGCAAACAGTGCTGCACTGTGCTGTTGCATAATCGTGCTAATCCTTTAGATTACAGAGTCAATTACCACTCCGATCTGCCAACGAAGGTACAGGAAAAAAGATAATAGCATGCATAAAACATCGGCTAATTTCGGCTCTACAGGTTGATTTAGTGATTTTTGAAAACATATTAGTGATTTTTGAAAATCGCAGCACACCTTATGCCGCATTCTCACTCATCGCATTTTCCATATCAGAGTAAATACATATATTTCCACTACCTATTCATTGTTTAGTTACTAATGCGGAAAGATTCTCCCTACTTATGTCTGATGTGAAAAAGGATTCGAGTAGTAATACTTATATTATTGCTTCAGTTTCCCTCTTAAAAAAATAAATAATGTAGTTTTCATTCTAGTATGTTTTAGATGTTTATCATAGTCACTTGCTATATTTTTTTAAAGATTCTGTTCCATCTTATCTGCTTCGTCTTCTGGTCTCTTGAAAACCAAATAATCTGTCCCACTCCTAAAATGAAATCATCGGGTAATATTCCCCAATAACGAGAGTCATACGAATCATTTGTGTTATCTCCGCACATAAAATAATAATCGTGCTGAAAGCAGTATACTCCTAACAATGTATCTGCAAGGTATACCTGTCCCGCCTCATCCATCCTCATCAAAGATTCAGTCTCATATTCAATGCACTTACGGTAATCATTATAATTAATGGAATCAATCCGAATGCTATCCCCTATTTCAGGTAAATAAACGCTCCTCCATTCGTCATTGACCATCCACTGATAAGTCTCTCCGGGAACTGCAGCACAACGTTTACAATAAAAGACATCATCACCTATGATCATCTTTTCCTTATTTTCTGCATAAGGGAAATTGAATACTACCACATCCTTCTTCTGTACTCTGCGGACTCCTTCTTTCCGATGAATCAAATAATGTCCCGGATGGGTCGCATCTTCTTCCCAAATTCTACGTCCAGGTATCTGCATAGAAGCGAAAATGTAATCACCGCCAACCAAAGTAGGAGACATTGAATAGGTAGGTATAGCGCAAGATACCAACCAGTATATTCTGACTGACAGATACACTTGAAACAATACAAATAGACTAAAAAATAGATATCCCAGCCTTTTCAATAATTTTCGCATTCTCTTATTCATGCCTTTTACTTTTTTTGCTACTATTCCATTTCATAATACAATAGTACGGGATTAGAATCCGCAGATAAAGATTTCAGTCGTTGGAGATCAGAAGAAGACAAAAGAGTTTCATTTCTTGATACCAGCTCCACAAATCGCTCCATTTCCATTGGATGTATATATGAATTTTCGTTTCATCTTGAATTATATTAATCACATATCGTTATTTAAATCCATCTAAACTCTGAATACATCTCCATCATCTGCCAGTAAAGGTAGTAGATAAGGAATTGGTAGGGGCAGAAAGTTGCAAATAGTTTTGAGCAGAATAGCAGAATTAGTGATTTTTGAAAACTTTGCAGCGATTTTTGAAAGTCGAACGTCACAATTTTATAGCTTTTATAATCAAGAATGTATAATTGAGATTCTCTGAAAAAAATAACCTTCTTAAAAAAAGGAATATTTAAACGGTCCAGGAAGAGCTAAATCGCATCAACTCTACAGAAGGATAAGAGAAACTCCAGCATTTGCAAGCAAGGGATTCTTTCTTTTTATTATTGGGGGATTTTATTGATTAAATAGATTCTATTTTTCATCTTTGCTTATCATTCTGCAAATCAAAGTAGCAATAGATATAACATTTTATTGTTCACCTCTTTTTTTATATTTATAATAATCTAGAAGAAAACAAGCGTTAAACAGCTTCTTTATGTCTTCTTTACCACAGATAAAAAGGTTCGTCGGTGAGGAAGGAGACCTTGGTTTTAAAGGAACACCTCCTTGGTTTTAAACCAAGGAAGACTTTCAGAGCAAAAAAAGATGGATATTTATAGATGTTTTTATACAATATAAGCCTATATTCCTGCATATTATTACGCTATTTTATGCATTTTTTTGCTGGTTCATCATTTTCGGAACAACAATTATTCTGCTTAATCTTAAAAATAGCACATCAAGGCTAGAAAATAAATAATGATCAGTATGCTTCATTTTAGGATAGTGACAGATTTGTTAAATAAAGATCTATAAACGTCCGCTTTTTAGAAAGGCAACGGCCCTTCCGTTGCACCGAACGGATTATTTCCCTGCGGAACAAAGTCCGGTTCCGGCGGAGGCGGAGCCATAGCACCGGCATTCAGTTTAGACCCCAGCATAGCACCTGCAGGTTCACCCGGCATCGGTATAACCATATCATCTTCCGGATTAGAGAATCGTGTAAACTCACCTTTGAATCGGAGCAAGACTTCACCTACTGCACCATTACGATGCTTGGCTATCACAATTTCCGCCATACCGCGCAGGTCGTTACCACGATCATCCTGATAAATCTTATAATATTCCGGGCGGTGAATGAAACACACCATATCGGCATCCTGCTCGATGGCTCCGGATTCACGAAGGTCACTCAACTGAGGGCGTTTACCGTCAATACCTTCACGACTTTCCACACCACGATTCAACTGCGACAAGGCTATAATGGGAATGTTCAACTCCTTCGCCAATCCTTTCAACGAACGGGATATCGTACTAACCTCTTCCTGACGGCTACCGAATGCCATACCACTCGCATTCATCAATTGAAGGTAGTCAATAATAATGATTCTCACCCCATGTTCACGCACCAGACGACGTGCTTTGGTCCGGAGTTCAAACACAGACAAAGACGGAGTATCGTCCACATAAAGCGGAGCATCCAGCAGGTCTTTCAGTTTGTAGTCCAACTGTTGCCACTCATAGCTTGCCAATTGTCCACTTTTGATCTTCTCACTCGGAATCTCACAAACATTGGTGATAAGACGGTTGACCAACTGGACGTTACTCATTTCAAGAGAGAACAACGCTACCGGATTCCGATAATCAACAGCAATATTCTTAGCCATAGAAAGTACGAAAGCTGTCTTACCCATGGCAGGACGGGCAGCGATTATAATAAGGTCGGAGTTCTGCCAGCCGGAAGTCATCTTGTCCAGTTTCGTAAATCCACTTTCAAGACCACTCAGACCGTCCGTTCGTGCAGCCGCTTTCTGAATCAGCTTATACGCTTCGTCAATTACCGGATTAATCTGCGTATAGTCTTTCTTCATATTCTGCTGGGAAATCTCAAACAGCTTGCCTTCCGCCTCCTGCATCAAGTCGTCCACATCCAGTGTCTCATCAAAAGCCTTGCTTTGAATATTACTGGTAAACGTTATCAATTCGCGCGCCAACGATTTTTGTGCAATAATACGGGCGTGATATTCGATATGTGCGGAAGAAGCAACCTTACTGCTCAACTGAGTAATATAGAACGGTCCACCGACCTCTTCCAACTCACCTCTTTTGCTCAACTGCTCTTTGACCGTCAGAATGTCCACCGGCTTCTGATTAACGGCAAGATCAGTAATGGCAGCATAAATCAACTGATGACGATGCTCATAAAATGACTCCGGGCGAAGAATCTCACTCACCAGCGAATAAGCATCCTTCTCAATCATTAAAGCACCCAACACCGCCTCTTCCAGCTCCGGTGCCTGAGGTTGGATACGACCATAATCATTGACCGGTTGTACTTTAGTTGATTTTGTGTTACGGGAATTTCTTCTTTGTTCAGCCATCTGCTTATATACAATTTTATGATTTACAATTTATGATCCCCGGCTTTTATACATAGTAAAATCCGAAAGGGATGACAAAGATAGAATATAATAATGAAGAAAAGATAAGGAAAAATGAAGATTTTAGTAACTTTGTCACCAATAGCATAAATTCGCAACCCATAATTTAAAATTCAAAAATAATAATTCAGAACGAATATGATCACTTTCCCAAACGCAAAAATAAACCTGGGACTCTCTATTACCGAGAAGCGTCCGGACGGATATCACAACCTCGAAACCGTATTCTACCCCGTCGCTCTCGAAGATGCGCTGGAAATCCGGACCAGCCCCGAAGCGGACAAAAAGTTCTCCCTGCATCAGTACGGAATGGAGATATCCGGTAATCCGGAAGACAATTTAGTGGTGAAAGCATATCTGCTATTAGATAAAGAGTTTCACCTCTGTCCTATCGAGATCCATCTGTACAAACACATTCCTTCCGGTGCCGGACTGGGAGGAGGCTCATCAGACGCGGCTTTCATGCTGAAATTACTCAACGAACACTTTCAGCTGAATTTATCCGAAGATCAGCTGGAAATATATGCCGCAACTTTGGGAGCAGACTGCGCTTTCTTTATCAGAAACGCCCCGACCTTTGCCGAAGGAATCGGCAACATATTCTCCCCCATTCCACTATCCTTAAAAGGATATCAGATTCTGATCATCAAACCGGATGTATTCGTATCAACGCGGGAAGCTTTCGCCAATATTCACCCTCATCATCCCGAATACTCGATCAAAGAAGCGATTAAACGCCCGGTAAATGAATGGAAAGAGATATTAATCAATGATTTTGAAGACAGCGTATTCCCCCAGCATCCGGTGATCGGAGAAATTAAAGCCGAGCTATACAGGCAAGGGGCTGTTTATGCCTCTATGAGCGGTTCCGGTTCTTCCGTATATGGATTGTTCGAACCGGAAGGGACTTTACCTGAAACCGATTGGGGAACTAACGTATTCTGTTTTAAAGGCAGGCTGTAAAAGAGTAACAAAAAACGGTACCACGACTCCCGTCGTAGTACCGTCACAACACAAACACAAAATAAAACACGACAAAACTACTATGCAATCATACCTGTCTATGCCGGAGAGGCATAAGTACCATTTACTCATATTCACATACTCACAAACAGATCAAGCTGATTAGCATCTAATAAACAAATCGCATGAACGATTTGTTTAAACTTTTATGTTAATTAAAACAAATATCTTTTTACTGAATGCCTCTTTCACGGAGTTTCAGCTGCCAATTCCATGCAGAGCGTAAAGTATCTTCTAATGTTTCTACCGCTTTCCAACCCAGTTCCTGGTTGGCAAAATCGGGGTTAGCCCATACCTTTTCAATATCACCTGCGCGACGGCCTACAATCTGATAATTCAGTTTAACGCCAGTAGCTTTTTCAAAGCCATTAATCAGTTCCAATACTGAAACACCGCGTCCTGTACCGATATTGAATACTTCTACTTTTTCTTTCTGTTTTTGCTCCAAAATACGGCGGATTGCAATCACATGTGCTTTAGCCAAGTCAACAACGTTGATAAAGTCACGGATACAAGAACCGTCAGGAGTATCATAATCGTCACCGAATACACTTAGTTTTTCACGGATACCCATCGCTGTCTGAGTCAGATAAGGAATCAGGTTTTGAGGAACACCGTTCGGAAGTTCACCCAGCAATGCTGTAGGATGCGCACCAATCGGATTGAAATAACGCAGCAAAATAGCATTGATCGGGGCACCGGAAGCTATTGTATCACGGATAATTTCTTCATTAATCTGTTTTGTATTTCCATAAGGAGATTCCGCTTTCTTGATCGGAGCCTTTTCCGTTACAGGCAACTCATCCGGTTGACCATATACTGTACAGGAAGAAGAGAACACAATGCCTTCTACTCCATGCTTAGGCATTAACTCCAGAAGGTTGATCAAAGAAACCAGGTTGTTACGATAATAAAGCAACGGCTTCTCTACCGATTCTCCTACTGCTTTGCTTGCTGCGAAATGAATAATCGCTTTAATTCCTTTATATTTGGCAAATACGGCATCAAGGCCAGCAAAATCAAGACAATCCAGTTTCTCAAAAGCTGGGCGGATACCGGATACTTTCTCTATATTGTCAACAACGTCAGCACTCGAGTTTGATAAATTATCGATAATGATTACTTCGTATCCACTGTTTTGTAGTTCTACAACGGTATGAGACCCAATATAGCCCGTTCCTCCCGTTACTAAAATTCTTTCTTTCATATAATTTTAAAATATGGTTAGTTTTTCGGTTTTCAGTTTGTTTGAGGTACAAATGTATGGAAATAAAATGGAAATGCAATAAACTATCTCAATTTTATTCACAGGAAGATACTTACGGAACGATTTGAGGGCGTTTTGGTATGATAAAAAACATATTCGGTATGAAGCAGGTATAAAGAAAAAGGCCGGAAACAAACTGCCTGTATGTTGCCATACGACAGAGTTTCCAGCCTCTTTATCTAATTATCAACTTAGTCTTTTACACGACGCCAGAGAAGCCCATGAATGCCATTGCCAGCAAACCTGCGGTAATCAAAGCAATCGGAGTCCCCTGCATTCCTTTCGGAATCTTCACCAGGGTCATCTGCTCGCGCAATCCGGCAAACAATACCAATGCCAGACCGAAGCCAAGGGCAGTAGAGAATGCATATACAACGCCCGTCAGCAGATCAAAGTCTTTCTGGATTACCAGGATTGCCACACCGAGAATACAACAGTTCGTTGTAATCAACGGCAGGAACACACCCAACGCCTGATACAAAGAAGGAGAAACTTTCTTCAGAATAATTTCTACCATCTGCACTAGTCCGGCAATAACCAGAATAAAAGTGATTGTCTGTAAGTATCCCAATCCGAAAGCATCCAACACAAACTTCTGAATCAGGAATGTGACGATGGTAGCGATAGTCAGTACGAAAGCAACTGCCGCACTCATACCCATCGCTGTTTCCACCTTCTTGGAAACACCCAGGAACGGACAGATTCCCAGGAACTGCGACAACACGATGTTGTTTACAAAGATTGCCGAGATAAATATCAATATATATTCCATATTCTTTTCTTATTTAATAGGGTTAGGCTTTCTTCAGACTATTGATTATGGCAATCAGATAACCTAAAGCGATAAAGGCACCCGGAGCCAGAACAAAGATCAACATTCCGTATTCTTCCGGCAGAATGGTCAGATTGAATATCTTACCTGTTCCGAGGAATTCACGTACGGCACCCAACAGAGTCAGGGCAATGGTAAAACCAAGCCCCATACCGATACCATCAAACATAGAAGCCAGCGGATTGTTCTTCGCTGCGAAAGCTTCCGCACGTCCCAGTACGATACAGTTTACTACGATCAACGGAATGAAAAGGCCGAGTGTAGCATACAGATCGGGTACATAAGCCTGCATTATCATCTGAAGCAGCGTCACAAAAGACGCAATCACCACGATAAATGACGGGATGCGTACCATATCCGGAATCAGATTCTTGATAGATGAAATTACTACGTTCGAGCAAATCAGGACGAACATAGTGGCCAGTCCCATACCCATACCGTTGATAGCAGATGATGTCGTACCCAGTGTAGGACACATACCGAGCAGGAGCACAAAAATAGGATTCTCTTTGATAATCCCGTTCATCATTACTTTAAAATTATTCATAACTGTCTCCTCCTTTCTTAATTATTAGTGTCATTAGCAGCCGCTTCACCTTCCGGTGCAGCAGCCGGTTCGTTTTTCTGGGAAGCTCCGGAGTTCGTATCCACCTCACCGCCTTTGTATGCTTGATAAGCAGCATTCACCGCATTCAGGAAAGCACGTGAAGTGATAGTAGAAGCCGTGATGGCATCTACCTGTCCATTCATGTCTTTGGTCACAGCCAATGGAGTTTCTCCCGGATTCATGCCCAAAATAGACTTTGTACTTTCTTCATGAGATACCGGTTTTTCGTTCTTTGCAGGATCATAAGCTCCAAACCATTTGTCCGCTTTCGAACCCAGTCCCGGAGTTTCGACGTGTGCCAGCAAAGAGTAGTTATAAATCTTGCCTTCAGCATCAAAGCCTACCAGTACTTTCAGTTCACCGCCAAATCCCATTGACTTGGCTTCAACGGCAGAACCTACCCACTCTTCGCCATTCTTGGCCGGATAGATAATGAAATCCACGATTTTCTTTCCGTCTTTCTCGCTGAAAACAGTATCGCTTTCGGCTACCGGATTATTGGTATATTCAGGAAGAACCTTTTTCAAGGCCTCGTTCAGCGTCTTTGCATTCGCTTCGGCAATCGGGCCTTTCGTCAGTTCGTTCACATAAGCCAGCAACGCTACGGAAACGGCTGTAACGCCCGTAAGTACCAGCAACATATTCTTTAAAGATGATTGTAACTTTTTCATTTCTTCTTCGCTACCTCCCCAAAGCGTTTAGGTTTACAATAGGTGTTAATCAGCGGAGTGAACGCATTCATAATCAGGATGGCGAATGACATACCTTCGGGATATGCACCGAACAGACGGATAACCACCGTCAGCAAACCGATACAAACACCGTAAATCAGCATACCTTTCTTGCTCATCGGAGAAGTCACATAGTCGGTTGCCATAAAGACAGCTCCCAGCATCAGACCTCCGGAGAGTAGTTGCAATACCGGAGAAACATACTTTTCGGGATCTACCATATGCATAATGCCTGCAAATACAAATACAGTCACAATGATAGAAACCGGAATATGCCAGGTGATGATCTTTTTCCAGAGCATATAAACCAGTCCAAGCAACAGTGCCAACGCACTAACTTCACCGATACATCCGCCGTTCTGTCCGATAAACAGAGTCAGCGCATCAGGTATCTGGCTCAAAGCACTCGCATCGCCGTGAATAGCCTGTTTCATCAATGCCAGCGGAGTAGCACCAGTGGTAGCGTCCATATAAGATGTCAGCTGACCTACTATCGGCCATGTTGTCATCTGCACCGGGAAAGAAAGCAACAGGAATACACGTCCCGCCAATGCCGGATTGAAAGGGTTGCAGCCCAGACCACCGAAAGACATCTTGCCTACACCGATTGCGAACAGTGCACCCAGAATGATAATCCAGATAGGCAGATTGGAAGGTAGATTGAATGCCAGCAACACACCTGTAATAACAGCAGAACCGTCACAGATGGTTGTAGCAGGTTTCTTCATTAAGAATTTAACGATCGCCCATTCGAAGACTAAACAGGCTGCTACCGAAGTAGCCGTGACAATCAGAGCCCCCAGCCCGAAGAAATAAAGCGACACCAGAAAAGCCGGAATCAGTGCGATCAGCACGCCATACATATTTTTCTGTACGCTGTCTCCGCCATGAACGTGGGGTGATAGTGATACGATTAATTTATTTTCCATACTTCGTTATTTTTTAGCTTGACGTGCACGAATCATGCCTCCTACTTTGCCCTTACCCAGACGGCAATAATCAAGCAGCGGACGGTTGGCAGGACAAGTGAACTGACAGGAACCGCACTCGATACAATCCATGATTCTTTCTTTTTCCATTGTTTCAAAATCTCCGT
>ERZ1673697.4011-NODE-4011-length-10036-cov-5.755936_pt1 | contig 10036 bp, 9 predicted proteins | sample MGYA00580227_ERZ1673697 | MGnify/ENA primary metagenome ERZ1673697 (study PRJEB41218, sample SAMN15661759) | gut metagenome | host: Homo sapiens | place: Canada: London | collected 2015-08-20/2019-03-30 | study: EMG produced TPA metagenomics assembly of...
TTTTCATCACTTCATCGTCTTCGCCAGTGAATTAAGTAACGCCCGGATTTTTGGATTCGAACATTTCAAATACTAACATACTTAGTGTCTGCTGATTAAGCAGCTATCTGTAACTTCCAACTCTTACATCTGTTCCGGTCATGCCAGAATCGGAACAGATGCAAAAGAGCACAAAGTATTCGCCTCTGAATCCTGAACAGATTCGTCACGAATACAGATAATGCGATAGATGTCAACTGCGTTTCTTCCAGTTTTGTGGTAATGCAGCTCATACCATAACAGCGTTTGCTCAGGCTGAAGGTGCGCTCCACTTCGATTCTATCGGTATTATCCTGATACTCTTGTTTTTTATCAACTTTTGCTGTGGCGCTTGGTCTGCCCAGCTTTGGACCTGATAACCGGATCCCATGCTCTTTGCAATAACTCCTGTTTCCCCTGGTCCGGTATATCTGATCTGCCAGGACACGTTCTGGATAATAACCGGTACGCTCTTTGAAGCGTTCTATTGCTTCAATCAGGCAGGTGCTCTCGTTGTATGACTCGAAAGATATTTTTTCGAGGCGCCCATAACCTTCGCTGTCAAGACTGAGATCAAATTTTGCGCCAAATTCAACAGGTGCTTTGACCTTCCCTCTGACAATCGGCCGAAGCCATGGCTGCGAAATGCTTACAATGCGATGCTCTACAGAATGGATTCTGTTATCATACATATACTGTTGCTGTTCATACAGCCTGATGATGGTAAGATATAGGCCGATATCCTTACCTGTCATGGCGTATCCATCACTCATGAACTGTTCCAGATAGCCAAGATCTCTTTTCACGTAGCCAAGCTGTCTGCGGAGTGCGCTGCGGATTTTCTTTGCCGTGTGCTTTCTGCTCTTGGCAAATGCAAGATACTCTTTTCTGGCACGTTTGCGGTATCTTCTTGGCAACTTAAGACCATAACATTTACAAAAACAGTAAATCATGTTTTCCAGCTTTTCTCTTGCTTCGTTCAAAAGCGAGATGTCCTGCGGATAACGTATGTTTGCAGGTGCGCAGGTTGCATCAAGTGTCAGAGTCCCTTTGTTTGTATCTTCTTTTGCAGTACCATCATCACCGGATTTTCCTACGGATGGAGGAGTATGGTCATCTTTGTCATCCTCCTTGTGAGCAAGAAGATACTCATTTACTTCCATCAGCATATCTGCTGAAATGCGTTTACGGAAAAGAACCAGTGTACTTGCATCAAACGGAGCTTCTTCCCGAAAACCGGGAAGCCCGATAAAGTATTGCAGATACGGATTCTCAGCGATCTGTTCCACAAGCTCACGGTCGGAAAATTGGAACTTGGTCTGGATGATCAGGGCTCCTAATGCCATGCGAAGAGGCTTGGCAACATTACCCGTATCACTTGGAAACAGCTTGGCATATTTTACTTCGAATTCATCCCATGGGATTCGGTCAGCCAGTCTGACCCAGCGGTTATCCGGATTCATGTGGAGTCCCATAGGTTGGTTGAAATCGAGGAATGAATGCTGTAACTTGTCGATCGGTTTGTACATTGTTTTAGCCCCTTATAGTTTACTTCTTTCCCTTCAACATTTTTATTGATATAATCTATACATTTTTCTATGAGCGAAGCTTCTAACAAAGGCTCTCCTCCATAGAATCCAAACGCAATACTTTCCGAATCCCTACTATGATCTAAAAAGAAATCTATTGATTTTTTTGCTGTTTCAAATGACATACGTTTATTAGAATGTGTCCTATTGTCATATATTCCAGAATAAGCACAATATTCACAGCGAAGGTTACATTGTTGTGTCACTTGGAGTGTAAGTAACTGACAATAGTTTTTTGAACGCAATTTTAAAATGTCTGTGTCAGGGTGTTCAATCTTTATTATTGGATTATCAATAAAAACACCAAGCTCCCTATATTTTCTTACTGTGTCACAGTCATAGTCATTTTCTTTATTTGCTCTTTGCAGTTCTTTAAATTCGTTTTCAGGCAAACGTACAATAGAATGAATATTCCGGACATACATATATTTGTTTCCTGGAGTAGCAAAACAATAGTACATAGGTTTTTCCATAAGCACACCCCCACATCTGTGTTTTATGCAACAAAAAAAAGATATCTAAAGACAAAATTCCCCACAAACAATAAATACTATAAATGTATCAACAACTTTGAGAAACCGTTTTAAATATCTTTGTTTTTTGTATTATATCATGATATGTCAATATATTCAATAAGATAATTGATTATTCTAAATATTCCAAAAATGAAATTTTAAATTCCACCTCTTCCAAGGGCAGTAGAGTTCACTCCTGCACAGTCGATATTTACCCTTTCATACATTCATGGTATGGTTATCTCTCCTTCTGACAGCAGTAGAAGGAGGCATATGATGAGTAAATATATTCCTGGTAACCAGAAACACCTTACCCTTGAAGACCGTATCTATATCGAAAACGAACTGAGCAAAGGCACATCTTTTAAAGATATTGCCCAGTTCCTATGCAAGGATCCCACCACAATCTCGAAAGAAATCCGGGCTCACCGCCTTTCTGACTGGTATCACAAAGGGACCTTCTATAATGCCAAAAACTTCTGTATCCACCGCTATCACTGTAAGAAGACCAACGCCTGCGGAAAGAGTATCCTATGCGGAATCAAATGCACTTCCTGCCCTACCTGTAATCAGACCTGCAAAGACTTTGAAAAAGAGCGCTGCGTAAGACTTGACCGGGCTCCTTATGTCTGCAACGGCTGTACCAATCATGACCACCGGCTTAGCCGGTGGTCATGATTAGGGACTTTTTTTACAGCCCCTTCTCCCTTTCAATGTTTTATGTTTTATGAATGAAGAGAGATGAACTTGTCCAACTCACTTCGCGACGGCAGCCCTTCATTATCACCAATGTTCATCACTTGCAATGCACCAATTGCATTAGCTTCTTTCAAGATCTGAACCATGTCCTTTCCAAGGAGTATTCCTGATATTACTCCTACTGCAAATCCATCTCCTGCGCCGACAGTATCTACAACTTTATCTACCTTAAATGCCGGAAGATAATATGCATTTCCTTCGTAGTTAGCATAAGCTCCATTTGCTCCATCTTTTATAATAACCATCTTCACACCATGTTTTTGATAAAATGCTGCAATCTCTTCTAAATTATCTGTCCCACATAAAATGCTGCTTTCTTCTTTTCCCGGCAAAAAAATATCCGCTTGAAAAGCTAGTTCATTTATCACTTGTCTCATGGTCTCCTCATTTTCCCATAGGGCAGGACGCAAGTTGGGATCAAATGTAATAGTAATACCTGCAGTTTTTGCTTTTTCCATTAATGCAAATGTTGCCTCTCTGTTGCTTTGTGATAAAGCCGGCGGTATTCCTGTTACATGGATAAGATCTATTTCAGAAAAATCTATTTTTTGGATATCCTCCGTTGTAATTCTCGATGCAGCTGATCCTTTTCGATAATATGGAGCATATGAATCACTTCCATCGTCTGTCTTGTTTTTTAATTGAATTCCTGTTCGATAAACACTATCAAATGAAATAAAACGGGTTCCAATATTTGAATTTTCTAATTTGTTAAAAATATAATGTCCAAAAGGATCATCTCCCAATCGTGTCATATACTCAACATTAAATCCTAATCTCGAAAGACCAATTGCAACGTTAACTTCTGCTCCTGACATCGTTCTGGTGAAATGCTCAATTTCTTCAAGCGGTCCTGAACGGTCAGCAGTCAGGAGCGCCATCGGCTCTCCAATCAATAATACTTTCTTCATGATTTCCCTCCAAATACTAATCTTTCACAAGGTGAACCGCAAATCCTCCTATGTCGTTATCAAGATAAATGGCTTGCAAGCTTCCATCTTTTCGATAGACAGCACTATTTGTATTAAAAGAAAATCCTTTTCTTTCAAGATAGATAATTGCTTTTTCCAGACATTTTGTTCCTATTGCAATATGTCCTTTTTTACCCAGATATGGTGATTTCAACACTTCAATAAATTCATCGCAAAAAATGGAGGACGGATTCTCATTGCATTTAAACCCAAATGCCGTCTCGTACTCTGCCGCTATATTTTTTGCCTCTTCTGCAGTATCACAGTTAAGCCCCACATGTTTAAGACGAAAACTCATAATTCGGCTTATAGCTCGACGAGTCATTTCTTCTATTTTATCATAGTCTTCTAAGTATAACATCTCACGGGCAACCATCCAAGAGCCCCCACAGCACATTACGTTAGGAAGACCTATATAATCACTGATATTATTTTCAGATATACCTCCAGTCGAAAAAACTTTTAATTCTGGATAAGGTCCGAAAAGAGATTTTAGATATTGAATCCCCCCTAACTGTTCTGATGGAAAAACCTTAATCATTTCCAAATTTAACTTTAAAGCACATTGTATCTCCATGGGTGTTGCTGCACCGGGAATAAACAATACATCTTTATCCTGTGCATACTTCACTACTTGCTCATCTATACCAGGACTTACAAGGAAGTCTGCACCACTTTTGATCGCCTCGTCGACCTGTTTGCTGGTTAATACTGTTCCTGCCCCGACCAAAAAATCCGGGAAGTTCTGTTTAATCTGTTTAATTGCATCCAAACCAATTTCTGTTCTCAATGTGATTTCTATACTTCTGATTCCAGCTGTATGTAATGCCTTTGCTGTTGGTATCACTTGTTCCTTTTTATCAAAGGTAACTACCGGAACAATTCCAATATCTGCAATTTCCCTATATGATTTCATAATTCCTCCTACTATTCAATCAATGTATCTGCTATCTTTGTCTTTCTCATTTCAAATACGATAAGACCAAAAAGTGTCACGCCTGTTCCAATTAGTGCCAAAGTCGTCTGGGAGAAAAATGTCATAATTACAACAAATGATCCTCCTAAAAAGCCAAGAATGGGTAATAACGGATATGCAGGAACCTTGTAAGTGCGTTTAATCTCCGGATGTTTCTTTCGGAAAACAATAACACCAATAAAAGTGAGTGAATAAAAAATCCAAATAGAAAACATACACATATCTGTCAACGTATTATAAGAACCAGACAATATCATAATAATAGTGATGAGCATTGTAAGGACCGCACTATAAATCGGCGTCTTATATTTTGGATGCAGCCTGCTTAGGTACTTGCTTCCCGGAAGTTTATTCTGCATTCCCATTACATATGGGATACGTATTGCAACCATGATATTGCTGTTCAGTGTCCCAAACACAGAAATCATAATACCTACTGTAACAATTTTAGAACCGGCTACTCCACCAAAAAGTCTTGCAGCTACATCGGCTGCTGGTGTGGCAGTCTGTGCAAGTTCAGCAGCAGGGATAATACAAACATAAGCTATATTAATCACTGCATAAATCACAAGTACTGCTGATAATCCCAGCGTGATTGCTTTGGGTAAATCTCTGGAAGGATTTTTCATCTCTCCGGCAACATTTCCAGTGTGCATCCAGCCATCATAAGAATACATACATGATAAGACTGCAGCTCCGAAAATAGCGACAGGATTTCCTATATCTGCATTAGTAAAAGGAGTAAGGTTACCCATGTTAGCATCTGGTGATAAAAAAGCAAACACAATAATCAAAACAATAGGAACTGTTTTAGCAATTGTCATAATAGAACCAATCCATCCGCCTACTTTAGCTCCAAGACAATTCATAAACATGAGAAACAAACTCACAGAAATTGCAATCACCGGTAATACTTTTTCGCCCCATCCGAACAAATTAGCCATTTGTACGGCAAAAACACTTCCAAGAGCCCCTATGTTTGCCGGCCAGAAAATAATTGCTTCAACCCAACCAGTTAAAAATCCAACTCTTTTTCCAAATATTTCCTCTAGCCAGGTAACCATTCCTCCGGTCTTGGGGATACATCCTGCCAACTCTGCAACTGTCAGTCCTCCAATGAGAGTTAGTACACCCGCTGCAATCCAGGCAGCAATTCCAATCCCTGGCGCTCCTCCTGTGATCGTAAATACTCCCTGTGCCTTAAAAAATATTCCAGATCCGATAACCATATTTATAATGGTAAGTATTACCATCGGAAAACTCATAACCTTCTTCAAGTCATTTGTATTTGTTTTCTCTGCTCCTTCCATCTTCTGTCCTCCTTTATCTATAACTCATTAACAAACTCTTTAATTCTGTCTATACCAATAAGAATATTTTCCATACTAGTAGCATAGGAAAATCTAACAAATTGATCGCCCATTTTCCCAAAAGCAGAACCTGGTGAGCAAAGAACGTTTTTTGTTTCCAAAAGTTTTTCACAAAATTCCTGAGAAGATAAACCTGTTTTTTCTATATTAACAAAAAGATAAAACGCCCCCTTTGGTACCTTTACAGACAGTTTTTCTATCGCATTGATTCCTTCACAAAAAACATCTCTTCGTTTCTGATATTCTTTCTTCATGGTTTGAACATTCTCTTTACCTGCTTCTTTGTTCTGAAGAGCTACAACGGCAGCATCCTGCACAAACGATGCTACGCATGAAATATTGTTTTCCTGTAATTTTGGCATAACTCCTATCACATCAGCCGGTCCACATATATACCCTATTCTCCATCCTGTCATGGCATGTGATTTTGAAAAAGAATCAATATAAATTGTTCTTTCTCTCATTCCCGGAAGTAATGCAATATTTTCATAATCCTGTTCGTCATAAATTAATTGCTTGTATACGGCGTCCTGGATCACAAATAAATCATGTCTGATTGCAACTCTCGCAATACCCTCCAATATTTCATGATCAGCTACTCCTCCAGTAGGATTAGTCGGGCTATTTAATAAAATTGCCTTTGTTTTTTCTGTAATTGCCTTTTCCAGATTTTCTTCCAGAAAATTAAAACCATCCTTTTCGTAAACAGGAACTGTCACTGGAACCCCATGATTCATTTCAATTTGAGCAAGGTAATTAGGATAACATGGGTCAGCTACAATTACTTCATCTCCTGGGTTCAGAAGGACTGTCATAGTAAGATAAAGCCCTTCCATGGCACCGGCGCAAGCACATATTTCAGTTTCCGGATCATATTTGATATGATCAAAATCTTCTACATATTCTGAAACTGCCTTTCTAAAATCTATCTTTCCGGCATTATCCGTATAATGAGTACTTCCTCTGTCCAACGCATCTTTTCCTGCATCGATAATATACTGCGGAGTGTCAAAATCCGGTTCACCCAGGCAAAAACTAATTACGTCTGTTTTGTTTTTTGCCAAATCAAACATCCTCCGAATTCCAGACTGTGGTATTTTTGTAGCTTCTGATAGTTCTTTCATTTTCTTCATCTTCCTTTCTTTTTCTGTTGGTTTAACGTTTTCGTTTATCGTTAAGCCAATTATATATTTCTATTTTACGATTGTCAATTCAATATTTTTTACAATATTTCCTGAATAGAATTGTATATTATGACGAACTCTGTTTTTTTGACCTTATCTGTGCTATAATATTTCTATGTCGAAAATATCAATTCTAAACATTTAAAAAGACCGGAGAAAAACTATGAAAAAAACTACTATCAAAGATATCGCTCAAGAAGCAGGTGTGAGTGCAACCACTGTTTCTCGTTATGTGAATGGAAGTTATTCTAATATGTCAGAAGAAACACGAAAAAAAATAGAAAATATAATCAACAAGACCGGCTACCGGCCAAACAATGTGGCCCGGAGCCTGCGTTCTAACGCAAGCAGGATTATCGGTGTCATTATTTCTGATATCCACAATCCTTTTTTTGCAGCAATTCTTGGCAGTATGAATCATGAGGCAATAAGGACGGACTATTCATTATACATTTCGTTTTCAAATAATTCATCCAGTGCGGAAACCACATTGATCCAGAAGATGAATGATAATGGCATTGATGCATTATTAATTAATACTGTTGGTGGAAATGAAACCCTCATTGAAGAAATGGGCCAGAGAATTCCTGTTATTTTACTAGACCGTAATATTGAGCACTCTCTGCTACCTGTTATTACTTCTAACAACAGAGATTTGATGAAAAAGCTTCTTGTTCATTTGAAAGAGCAGACATATGATAATGTTGTCCTTTTATCTGAATCGCCCCATACAAGTTCGGTACGACAGCTTCGTATCCGCGCATTTCAGGAAATAGCAACCGAACTAAAGCTTAATCAAAGAACAGTTATCATATCACAAAATGATTTTCACGAAAGTTATTCTTCTGCCTTGAGGATTGACGATCTTATTTTAAAGGAAGAACGAACCGCTGTAATAGCAATAAATGGAAAAGTTCTTAATTACATCCTCTCCATCTCAATGAACTCGGCATTTCAGTTCGGCAAAGACTTTGGTCTTGTGAGTTTTGATGATTCCCTGCTGAATTCACTTATGGGAATAACCACAGCAACACAGGATACAACAGAAATGGGAAGAAGAGCATTTTATATGATAAAATCAAAACTTGAAGAAAAAAATTTCTGTCCTCCAAAAGAGAAAGAGGAAATTATCATTTCAGGAAAATTAATTCTAAGATCCACTACATAATCCTCTGTTAAAGAATGGATGTAGTCTTAAACATTTTATAAAAAGAGCCACTCATGCACACATAAATATAGGGACGGACACAGTAAACTATGTCTGTCCCTATTATTATTTTACAATTGTCTCGACTTCTCTGTTGCTGCATTTACACACTCGATCACAGCGCCTCTCATCCCGCCTTTTTCCAGTGCCTCGCAGCCTTCAATGGTGGTACCGCCAGGTGAAGTTACCATATCCTTGAGCTGACCCGGATGTATATCCATAGTAAGAATCATTTTGGCTGTACCAAGGCAGGTCTGGGCCGCCAACCGATAAGCTGTAGCTCTGGGGAGTCCCTGTTTTACGCCGGCATCTGCCATGGATTCGATAAACATAGCCACATAAGCCGGACCGCCGCCACTTAAACCACACACTGCATCGATGAGAGTTTCCGGTACTTTCTCTACCACCCCGATGGATTGGAACAACTCTTCGGCTGACTTCATCTCTGAATCGGCAAGATCGTTGTCCGAGCAAAGGGCAAAGGCACCCTCAAAAACCATCGCCGGAGTGTTCGGCATAACACGCAGGATGCGTGGCCTTCCCTGGATCAAAGTCCGAAGCCGCTCTACGGTAATTCCGGCTACGATAGAAATAAGCCCCTTTCCATCTAGTGCGTCTTTGCACTGTTGTTATCGGGCACACTATAACAAACTGATCTTCCACTTTTCAGGCAAAATAAAAGAGGTCTTGGCATAAAGGAATCTGACGTATTTTCCATCAGATTGTTTTATCCTGAGACCTCTTGTGTTATCATATGGTTTTGTAACCGTGAAATAAAAAAGCAGAAACCTCCCCGACCAAAGTTTGATTTCTGCTTTCACCCAAACATAGCTTACGCTACATTCATACATACCTATGATAACAATTAAAACAGAAAACTACAACCTTATTTCTCAGGATTTTTACAATAAAACAATAGATTCTCTTGATCTGAACCTTATTTCATGTGCCTGCGGTCACTCCGGCTGTCTCATCCGTCATGGCTCTTATAAACGCAGCATCCAGCTTGCTGACAGGATCCTCTCCCTTTCCGTTGTCCGTGTGTACTGCAAAATCTGCGGACATACCCATGCATTACTGCTTTCATCCATGGTCCCGTATTCCCAGATCCCCCTGGCTCTGCACGTCCGTCTGATCCATGCTTATGAACATGAAACCGGATTCCGGAACATACTGGCAGAACAGTACCTCGTGGATGAAAACAACCTGAAATCCATCATCCGGAACTACCGTTTACACTGGAAGCAGCGGCTGCTCTCCATGAGGCTTCACCTCCCCGATATCCCCAGCCTGATTTCAGGATGTTTTTCCCTCTTTTCCAGACAGTTCATGCAGATTAAATCAACCTCCAATAAACTTTTTATCCTGCCAACATAACCTTACACGACAGGTCTGCATAATAAAAAGTACCAAGTCTCATCGTATCATCATCAACATCAGTAAAATA
>ERZ1673697.4013-NODE-4013-length-10031-cov-4.154571_pt1 | contig 10031 bp, 7 predicted proteins | sample MGYA00580227_ERZ1673697 | MGnify/ENA primary metagenome ERZ1673697 (study PRJEB41218, sample SAMN15661759) | gut metagenome | host: Homo sapiens | place: Canada: London | collected 2015-08-20/2019-03-30 | study: EMG produced TPA metagenomics assembly of...
TTCCGGTAGAAATACCAGAAGGGCTTTATTGTTTTGGATACTTTCGGAATTTAAGCACACATCATCCACAAGCTTCAAATCTCCTCTCCTGTTCTGCTAAAAAACAAACGAGACCGGACAATCTTTTAATAATACTATTTTTCAGTATCCTTTTCAGCCTCTTTTTCCTTCAATTTCATTCTTTTTCCTTCTGTTTTATTTAAAATCCCATATTTTGCCAAGACTAAATACCCTTTCAAAATTGAACTACTTTTTCAAAATGGAAAGGTCGGCTCTGTTATTATATATTTCCTTCTTCTTTATATGTGTCTGATAATCAATTTGTTGCTATTCTTTTAGAGTTTTGGCACGCATTTGGCATAATACATTGCAAGTATTATAATAATAAATATTTAAAAGATTAAAGACATGGAGATAACACTATCATTTGTTTTTTGCCTCTTGAGCGGCTTTGCCTGCTTCTGGCTATTTTGGAAATGTGTAGACTGGTTTGAAAAGATCTAGAAGAGGAAAGGAGAATTAATTATGTACACAGCACTATTTGTATTAGGTATTGCAATCTTCGGTTATTTGATGTATGTACTCATCAGACCCGAAAAGTTTTAAAGTTATACAGTTTAAGGTAAAAGTATGAATACAGAAATTTTAGGTGTGGTCGCACAAGTTGCCTTGATGGTGATTTTGGCTTATCCACTAGGAAGATACATTGCCAAGGTTTATAAAGGAGAGAAAACCTGGTCGGATTTCATGGCTCCTATTGAAAGGGTCATTTATAAAGTATGCGGAATTGACCCTAAAGAAGAAATGAACTGGAAACAGTTTCTGAAAGCATTATTGATATTGAATGCTTTTTGGTTCGTATGGGGAATGGTATTGCTGGTTTCGCAAGGATGGTTACCTTTAAATCCAGATGGCAACGGACCCCAAACGCCGGATCAGGCTTTTAATACCTGTATCAGTTTTATGGTCAACTGTAACTTGCAGCACTATAGTGGCGAAAGCGGATTGACTTACTTCACACAATTGTTTGTCATTATGCTCTTCCAGTTTATTACCGCTGCAACCGGTATGGCTGCTATGGCTGGTATAATGAAGAGTATGGCTGCCAAGACAACAAAAACAATCGGTAACTTCTGGCATTTTCTGGTGTTGAGTTGTACCCGTATCCTGTTACCGCTTTCTTTGATTGTAGGTTTTATCCTGATTCTTCAGGGAACCCCGATGGGATTCGACGGAAAAATGAAGGTAACTACCCTCGAAGGACAGGAACAGATGGTTTCGCAAGGACCTGCGGCTGCCATTGTGCCCATTAAACAATTAGGAACGAATGGAGGTGGTTACTTTGGTGTGAACTCTTCTCATCCGTTGGAAAATCCGACTTATCTTACCAATATGGTGGAGTGCTGGTCTATCTTGATTATTCCGATGGCAATGGTACTTGCATTAGGGTTTTATACTCGTAGAAAGAAACTGGCTTATAGTATTTTCGGAGTGATGCTCTTTGCTTTCCTGGTAGGCGTCTGTATCAATGTCAGTCAGGAAATGGGTGGAAATCCCCGTATCGATGAACTGGGAATTGCGCAGGATAACGGTGCGATGGAAGGTAAGGAAGTTCGTTTGGGTGCCGGAGCTACAGCACTTTGGAGCATTGTGACTACTGTTACTTCCAATGGTTCGGTGAATGGTATGCATGATTCTACTATGCCGTTGTCAGGTATGATGGAGATGCTGAATATGCAGATTAATACTTGGTTCGGCGGTGTAGGCGTAGGTTGGATGAATTATTATACGTTCATTATTATCGCGGTATTTATCAGCGGTTTGATGGTCGGTCGTACCCCGGAATTTCTCGGAAAGAAAGTAGAAGCCCGTGAAATGAAAATAGCTACGATAGTAGCACTGCTTCATCCATTTGTCATATTAGTGTTCACAGCAATCTCAAGTTATATATATGTACATCATCCTGACTTTGTGGAAAGCGAGGGCGGTTGGCTGAACAATCTTGGATTCCACGGCTTGAGTGAGCAGCTTTATGAGTATACATCTTGTGCCGCTAACAATGGTTCCGGCTTTGAAGGACTGGGAGATAATACTTATTTCTGGAACTGGACCTGTGGTATTGTACTTATTCTTAGCCGATTCCTGCCTATTATCGGACAAGTTGCCATTGCCGGCCTGCTGGCTCAGAAGAAGTTCATTCCCGAGAGTGCCGGAACACTGAAGACTGATACGCTGACTTTCGGAATAATGACGTTTGTCGTTATCTTCATTGTGGCTGCTCTGTCCTTCTTCCCGGTACACGCTTTGAGTACAATTGCCGAACATTTAAGTTTGTAATTCTGAATTAGAGAAGATATGAAAAATATGAAATCAGCTTCTTTGTTTCAAAAGGAGCAAGTTATAGAAAGCCTGAAACAATCATTCGTGAAGCTAAACCCGCGACTGATGATAAAGAACCCGATCATGTATACGGTAGAGGTGGCTACAGTGGTCATGTTGTTTGTGACACTTTACTCCATCATCAATCCCTCTCAGGGTTCGTTTGCCTACAACATAGCTGTGTTTATCATTCTGTTTATTACACTGCTGTTTGCCAATTTTGCCGAAGCGATTGCCGAAGCACGGGGAAAAGCGCAAGCCGACAGCCTGCGTAAAACACGGGAAGAGACACCTGCCAAAAAGGTGGAAGGTAATCAAATAGTGACTGTAAGTTCTTCACAGCTAAAGAAAGGAGATGTGTTTGTCTGTGAAGCCGGAGACGTGATTCCGTCCGATGGGGAAATAATCGAAGGATTGGCCTCTATCGATGAAAGTGCGATTACAGGTGAGTCTGCTCCGGTGATCCGGGAGGCGGGCGGCGATAAAAGCTCAGTGACGGGAGGTACGAAAGTATTGTCCGATCATATAAAAGTAATGGTGACCACCCAACCGGGAGAAAGTTTTCTGGATAAAATGATTGCACTGGTGGAAGGTGCGTCTCGTCAGAAAACTCCGAATGAGATAGCACTGACTATTCTGCTGGCTGGTTTTACACTTGTCTTTGTCATTGTGTGTGTGACGTTAAAACCGTTTGCCGATTACAGCAATACTGTCATTACCATTGCTTCACTTATTTCTTTGTTTGTGTGTCTGATTCCGACAACAATCGGAGGACTTCTTTCCGCTATCGGTATTGCCGGTATGGACCGTGCACTACGTGCGAATGTGATAACAAAATCGGGTAAGGCAGTGGAAACTGCCGGCGATATTGATACCTTGTTGCTGGATAAGACCGGAACTATCACCATCGGTAATCGTAAAGCTACCCATTTTCACACTGCGCCGGGCATTGATCTGCACGCTTTTGTAGAAAACTGTCTGCTTTCATCTGTATCTGATGAAACTCCGGAAGGCAAATCAATCGTAGAACTGGGACGTGAATCAGGTATCCGTATGCGCAGCTTGAATACGACAGGCGCGCGAATGATTAAGTTTACAGCCGAAACCAAATGCTCGGGTGTCGATTTGCCGGACGGAACTCAGATTCGTAAAGGGGCTTTTGATGCTATCCGTAAGATTGTGGAAACTGCCGGAAATAAATTCCCCGAAGAAGTGGAAAAGGTGATCGCTGCTATTTCAAGCAATGGTGGTACGCCGTTGGTGGTATGTGTTAATCGGAAAGTGACGGGTGTTATCGAATTGCAGGATATCATCAAGCCGGGTATTCAGGAACGTTTCGAACGCTTACGCAAAATGGGAGTGAAGACAGTGATGGTGACCGGTGATAACCCGCTGACTGCCAAATATATTGCAGAAAAGGCAGGTGTCGATGATTTTATTGCCGAAGCGAAGCCGGAAGATAAAATGGAATATATCAAGAAGGAACAACAGTCCGGCAAACTGGTGGCAATGATGGGGGACGGTACGAATGATGCTCCCGCTTTGGCTCAGGCGAATGTCGGAGTGGCAATGAACAGTGGTACGCAGGCTGCAAAGGAAGCCGGCAATATGGTAGATCTGGATAATGATCCTACCAAACTGATCGAGATTGTGGAAATCGGTAAGCAGTTGCTGATGACCCGTGGAACACTGACTACTTTCTCTATCGCCAACGATGTGGCTAAATATTTTGCCATTGTCCCCGCCTTGTTTATGGTGGCTATCCCCGAACTGGCGGCGTTGAATATCATGCAGTTGCATAGTCCTGAGAGTGCGATCCTTTCGGCAGTCATCTTCAATGCGATTATTATTCCGATCTTGATTCCGTTGGCTTTGCGTGGCGTTCAGTACAAGCCGATAGGTGCAAGTGCTTTGCTTCGCCGGAATCTGCTGATTTACGGTGTAGGTGGTGTGATTGCTCCGTTTATCGGAATTAAACTGATTGATTTATTAGTAGGTTTATTCTTTTAATTAAAAAACAATAGCGATGAAAACTTTATTTAAATCACTAAAGATAACTCTTGTTTTCTGTGTCTTTTTCTCCGTATTCTATATTCTTATTTTGTGGTTGTTTGCACAAGTGGCAGGACCTAATAAGGGAAATGCTGAAGTTGCCACACTGGATGGAAAAGTGGTGGGTGCGGCCAATGTCGGTCAGATGTTTACAAAAGATATTTATTTCTGGGGACGTCCTTCGTGTGCCGGAGACGGTTATGATGCTTCTAGTTCGTCCGGTAGCAACAAAGGACCCACGAATCCCGAATATCTGGCTGAAGTGGAAGCGCGTATCGATACGTTCCTTGTACATCATCCTTATCTGAGCCGTAAAGATGTTCCGGCGGAGATGGTAACGGCGAGTGCCTCCGGCCTCGACCCCAATATTACTCCGCAATGTGCATACGTGCAGATAAAGAGAGTGGCACAGGCACGTGGCCTGACTGAAAACCAAGTGAAAGAAATCGTTGATCAAAGTGTGGAGAAGCCTTTACTCGGAATTTTCGGAACGGAGAAAATAAATGTGCTGAAGCTGAATATAGCACTTGAAGAGAATAAATAACCAAACACTGGGCGGCGTGCCTGTCCGAATCGTTTTAGTTATTTATTGCGGTTCAAATAAACAGGGCTGGACAGGGCGCTGCTCTTTTTTAGAAACATAAAATAAAAAGATAAATATGAAGAGTTTTTTTAGTAAGAAGATTGTTGTAGGAGCATTGGTTGCGGCAACTGTATGCGTATCGGGTATAACGGATGCAAAAGCACAGGAATTTGCTGTGCAGGGAGATATTGTCAGTTCCTATGTCTGGCGGGGAATGTACCAGGGTGGAGGTGCGGCTTTTCAACCCACGCTGGGGTTTGGGTTCGATAATTTTTCTGTTACCGCATGGGGATCTACTAATTTCAGTGGGGGGAATAAAGAACTGGATCTGACTCTTGCCTATAAGTTTGGTAAGGCGGGACCTACGCTGACGGTTGCCGATTTGTGGTGGGAAGGTGAAGGGGCATATAAATATTTTAATTTTAAGAGCCACGAGACGGGACATCATTTTGAGGCGGGATTGGCTTATACGTTGCCCGTAGAGAAGTTTCCCCTGTCCGTAGCGTGGTATACGATGTTTGCCGGAAAAGACAAGAAGCTGAATGATAGCGGAGAACTGAAGCAGAATTATTCCTCCTATCTGGAACTGAACTATCCTTTCAGTGTGAAAAATGTCGATTTAAATGTAACTTGCGGCGCAGTGCCGTATAAGGCGGAGGGTATCTACACGAATAGTGGCTTCGCCGTGACTAATGTAGCTTTAAAAGGAATGACAGAGATAAAAATTAATGATAAGTTTTCATTGCCGATATTTGCACAGGCTATATGGAATCCATGTGTTGAAGATGCTTTTTTGGTTTTTGGCGTAACTTTAAGACCATAGATATAAACTCATGAATTTTTATTATGCAGAAACCCGTGGTGATCGTGATGATTACTACGGGTTGAAATAGTTTATAAACAGCAATTAATGAAATGGATATGGATAGAGAACAGAGTGTACAACATTTTTTGGATCTGATCAAGAAGTCTCATCGAGGCAAGTTTAAAATCTATATCGGCATGATAGCCGGTGTAGGGAAGTCTTACCGTATGCTTCAGGAGGCTCATGAACTACTGGAGAATGGGGTGGATGTACAAGTCGGCTATATTGAAACTCACGGGCGTGCCGGAACGGAGGCTCTGATGCAGGGGCTGCCTGTGATCCCCCGACGTAAAATTTTCTATAAAGGAAAAGAGTTGGAGGAAATGGATGTGGACGCCATTATCCGCCTTCATCCCGAGATTGTGATTGTGGACGAACTGGCACACACCAATGTGGAAGGCAGTTTGAACGAGAAACGTTGGCAGGATGTGATGACTCTGTTGGATGAGGGGATTAATGTGATTTCCGCAATCAATATCCAGCATATCGAGAGTGTGAATGAAGAAGTGCAGGAGATTACAGGGATCGAGGTGAAAGAACGGGTGCCGGACAGTGTGCTTCAGGAAGCGGATGAAGTGGTGAATATCGACTTGACAGCGGAAGAACTGATCTCGCGTCTGAAAGCAGGAAAGATATACCGTCCGGAAAAGATTCAGACAGCGCTGGATAATTTCTTCCGGACCGAGAATATCCTTCAACTGCGGGAACTGGCTCTGAAGGAAGTGGCGCTCCGGGTGGAGAAGAAGGTGGAGAATGAGGTTGTGATGGGTGTCTCGGTCGGAATCAGGCATGAGAAGTTCATGGCTTGTATCAGTAGTCATGAGAAAACACCCAGGAGGATTATCCGGAAGGCGGCACGTCTGGCAACACGATATAATACGACTTTCGTTGCTCTCTATGTGCAGACTCCGAGGGAGAGTATGGACCGGATTGATCTGGCCAGTCAGCGTTATTTGCTGAATCATTTTAAGCTGGTAGCAGAACTGGGCGGAGAGGTCATCCAGGTGCAGTCGAAGGATATTCTGGGGAGTATTGTCAAAGTTTGTCGGGACAAGCAAATATCTTCTGTTTGCATGGGAACTCCTAATCTGAGATTTCCTCATGCCATTTGCTCCATACTCGGATATCGAAAGTTTTTGAATAATTTGTCACAAGCTAATGTAGATTTGATTATACTTGCATAATATTAACCGTATGAACGATATGAATATTAAAACAAAACTGATTCTCGGCATCGGGATGCTGGCGGGAATGATTATTTTGCTGGTAACACTTTCTGTTGTGAACCTTCAGTTGCTGACTGCCACAGAACCTGACAGTCCTGCCGCTATGCCGGCATTGGAACGCGCTCTGTTGTGGATTTCCGTTACCGGCGGTATTTGTATATTGACCGGATTGACATTGCTGTATTGGTTGCCCCGAACAATCAGTAAACCCATCAAGGAACTGAAACAAGGGATTCTTGAAATAGCCAATCATAATTATGAAGAACGGCTGGATATGAGAAATAATCAGGAGTTTCGGGAAGTCGCCGAGAGTTTCAACCGTATGGCGGAACGTCTGGCCGAGTATCGGGCAAGTACGTTAGCGGATATTCTTTCTGCCAAGAAATTCATTGAGGCCATCGTGAACAGTATCGACGATCCGATAATCGGTCTGAATATGGATCGTGAGATTTTGTTTATTAATGAGGAAGCACTGAACGTGCTGAATCTGAAAAGAGGTAATGTCATACGTAAATCTGCGGAAGAATTGTCTTTGAAGAATGATCTGCTTCGCCGGCTGATTCGTGAATTGGTGACGCCGGGAGATCAGAAAGAGCCGTTAAAGATATATGCCGATGATAAAGAGAGTTATTTCAAGGCTTCCTATATTCCTATCATAAATACGGATGCAGGGAAGGATGAACCCAGCAAATTAGGGGATGTCATTCTGCTGAAGAATATAACGGAATTCAAGGAACTGGATTCTGCCAAGACTACATTTATTTCGACCATTTCACACGAATTGAAAACTCCGATTGCGGCTATCATGATGAGTCTGCAGCTATTGGAAGATAAACGTGTCGGTGAGCTGAATGATGAACAGGAACAGTTGTCCAAAAGCATCAAGGAAAATAGCGAACGCCTGTTGAGCATTACGGGCGAATTGCTGAATATGACTCAGGTAGAGGCAGGCAAGCTGCAATTAATGCCGAAGATAACGAAGCCCATTGAACTGATAGAATATGCGATTAAAGCTAATCAGGTACAAGCGGATAAGTTCAATATTCAGATAGAAGTAGAGTACCCGGAAGAGAAAATCGGCAAGCTCTTTGTCGATAGTGAAAAGATAGCTTGGGTATTGACTAATTTGCTCAGCAATGCGATTCGTTATTCTAAAGAAAACGGGCGTGTCGTGATTGGTGCCAGGCAGGAAGGAGATATGATCGACCTGTACGTTCAGGATTTCGGTAAAGGCATCGATCCCCGTTACCACAAGAGTATTTTCGACCGTTACTTCCGTGTTCCCGGAACAAAAGTTCAGGGCAGCGGACTCGGTTTGTCTATTTCGAGAGACTTTGTGGAAGCGCATGGCGGTACGCTGACAGTAGAAAGTGAACTGGGAAAAGGAAGTCGGTTTGTGATGCGACTGAAAGCATAAAAGAGAATGTTCGGAAAGTGTCCGAGGCGGTTGCTGTGATAAATAAATGTGGTAGCTGATTTAATTTGAAATGAAACTTTGGGAATCAAGACATTGCAGCGTCTTTTAAAATCTTTATATTTGCAGACTAATTGAAGTTAAAGTCAAATTTATACAATATAATAACTTAAAAGAACCAGAATCAGATGAAACAGGACATGATTGTTATCCTTGACTTGGGTAGTCACGAGAATACGGTATTGGCGCGCGCCATCCGTGCATTAGGAGTTTATAGTGAGATTTATCCTCACGACATCACAGTAGAAGAACTGAAAGCATTGCCCAACGTAAAGGGTATTATTATCAATGGTGGACTGAACAACGTGATCGACGGTGTTGCTATTGACGTGAATCCGTCTATTTATACGATGGGGATTCCTGTTATGGCTGCCGGTCACGATAAAGCGACTTGCGCAGTGAAGCTTCCGGCATTTACAGATGATATCGAGGCTATTAAGGCTGCTATAAAGTCTTTCGTATTTGATACTTGTCAGGCTGAAGCTAACTGGAATATGGCGAACTTTGTCAATGACCAGATCGAGCTGATCAGACGTCAGGTGGGTGATAAGAAAGTATTGCTGGCATTGTCGGGTGGTGTTGACAGCTCAGTGGTAGCTGCTTTACTTTTGAAGGCAATCGGTGAAAATTTGGTATGCGTGCACGTAAATCACGGCTTGATGCGTAAAGGTGAGTCTGAAGATGTTGTTGAAGTATTCAGCAACCAATTGAAAGCAAATCTGGTTTATGTAGATGTAACAGACCGCTTCCTGGATAAATTGGCAGGTGTGGAAGATCCCGAACAGAAACGTAAGATTATCGGTGGTGAGTTTATCCGTGTGTTCGAAGAAGAAGCACGTAAACTGGATGGTATCGATTTCTTAGGTCAGGGTACTATTTATCCGGATATTGTAGAGAGCGGAACGAAGACTGCCAAGATGGTGAAATCTCATCATAATGTAGGCGGTCTGCCTGAAGATCTTAAGTTCCAGCTTGTAGAGCCCTTGCGCCAGTTGTTCAAGGATGAAGTGCGTGCTTGTGGTCTGGAGTTGGGGTTGCCTTATGAGATGGTTTACCGTCAGCCGTTCCCCGGTCCTGGTTTAGGTGTACGTTGTCTGGGTGCTATCACACGCGATCGTCTGGAAGCAGTACGTGAGTCTGACGCCATTTTGCGTGAAGAGTTCCAGATTGCCGGCCTGGATAAAAAGGTATGGCAATACTTTACCGTAGTGCCTGACTTTAAATCTGTTGGTGTACGCGATAATGCCCGTTCTTTCGATTGGCCGGTGATTATCCGCGCTGTCAATACGGTAGATGCTATGACAGCTACTATTGAACCGGTAGACTGGCCTATCCTGATGAAAATCACAGACCGTATTCTGAAAGAAGTGAAGAATGTGAATCGTGTTTGCTATGATATGTCGCCGAAACCTAATGCGACTATAGAATGGGAATAAGAGTATAGAGCATTAA
>ERZ1673697.4031-NODE-4031-length-9996-cov-4.336485_pt1 | contig 9996 bp, 11 predicted proteins | sample MGYA00580227_ERZ1673697 | MGnify/ENA primary metagenome ERZ1673697 (study PRJEB41218, sample SAMN15661759) | gut metagenome | host: Homo sapiens | place: Canada: London | collected 2015-08-20/2019-03-30 | study: EMG produced TPA metagenomics assembly of...
GGTTATTGATGATATGATTACAACCGGGCATGCCAGGGCACTTTTAGCAATTGAAGATCCAGAATTACAATACAATCTTGCTAATAAAATTTTTGATGAAAAATTAAGTGTACGTGAGACGGAAAGTCTGGTAAAATCAATAAAGAACCCAAAAGAACCAAAGCAAAAGAAAACGGTAAAGAATGCATTTATATATGAAGATTTGGAAGATAAGATGAAACAAGTACTTGGAACTAAAGTAAATGTATTGGCGAAAGGAAATGGTAAAGGCAGAATTCAGATAGAATATTATTCTGATGAAGAATTAGAAAGAATGTTTGAAATGATTATGTCACTTCAGAAAGGAGAATAGAATATATGGAAAGTAGTATACTTGCAAAGCTTGGATTTGATCCAGCGTATATTTTCCTTTTTTTAATAGCGTTGATTATTATTTTATTTGTATTATACGTAAATCTATCATTAAAATATGATAGATTAAAAAATAGCTACGGCGCGTTTATGAAAGGGAAAAATGGTAAGAATTTAGAGGAAAGTATTTTAGACAGGTTTGTTGAAATAGATACACTTGCTAAGATTACAAAACAGAATCGTCAGGAAGTAAAAGAATGCAGCCGTAAATTCAATAATACTTTACAGAAAGTAGGAATTGTAAAGTATGACGCTTTTAATGAAATGGGTGGAAAGTTAAGTTTTGCAATAGCAATATTGGATGGAAAAAATAATGGGTATATTATGAATGCCATGCATAGCCGGGAAGGTTGTTACACATATATGAAAGAAATTGTGGGTGGCGAAAGTTATGTCGAATTGTCTGAGGAAGAGTCAGAAGCATTAGACAGAGCTATTTTCAGCGAGGCATATGATATGGAAGTAAAAGACACAATAGATTAAAAAAAGAATGAGTATGAGGTGGAAAAATGTTAGATATTAAATTTGTTAGAATGAATCCGGATGTGGTAAAAGAAAATATTAAAAAGAAATTCCAGGATGATAAACTTCCATTAGTGGACGAGGTATTGGAATTAGATCAGAAGAATAGAGATATAAAGCAGGAAGTTGAAGCACTTCGGGCAGATAGAAATAAGATTTCTAAGCAGATTGGTGCATGCATGGCACAGGGAAAGAAAGAAGAAGCTGAAGAACTGAAAAAACAGGTGCAGGCAAATGCTGACCGTGTAGAAACATTGTCGGCTGAAGAAAAAGATGTAGAAGCAAGAATTAAGAAAATTATGATGACGATTCCCAATATTATTGATCCTTCTGTTCCAATCGGAAAAGATGACAGTGAAAATGTGGAAATTGAGAAATTCGGCGAGCCGGTAGTGCCGGAATATGAAATTCCATATCATACAGAAATCATGGAATCTTTTAATGGAATTGATCTTGAAAGTGCCGGAAAAGTAGCGGGAAATGGATTCTATTATTTGATGGGAGATATTGCGAGACTTCATTCAGCGGTTATTTCCTATGCACGTGATTTTATGATTGACAGGGGATTTACTTATTGCGTTCCTCCTTTTATGATTAGAAGTAATGTCGTAACAGGTGTTATGAGCTTCGCAGAGATGGATGCAATGATGTATAAGATTGAAGGAGAAGACCTATATTTAATAGGCACAAGTGAGCATTCTATGATTGGTAAATTCATTGATACGATGCTTACAGAAGATCAGCTTCCGCAGACTTTAACAAGTTATTCTCCTTGTTTTAGAAAAGAAAAAGGAGCCCATGGTATTGAAGAACGAGGGGTATACCGAATTCATCAATTTGAAAAACAAGAGATGATTGTTGTATGTAAGCCGGAAGAAAGTAAAATGTGGTATGATAAATTATGGCAGAATACCGTAGATCTGTTCCGTTCCCTGGACATTCCGGTACGTACTTTAGAGTGTTGTTCCGGAGATTTGGCAGACCTGAAAGTAAAATCCTGTGACGTAGAAGCATGGTCACCAAGACAGAAGAAATACTTTGAAGTAGGAAGTTGTTCCAATTTAGGAGATGCACAGGCAAGAAGACTGGGAATCCGTGTAAAAGGCGAAGATGGAAGCAAATATTTTGCACATACCCTTAACAATACAGTAGTTGCTCCACCGAGAATGTTGATTGCATTTTTGGAAAATAATCTTCAGGAAGATGGTTCTGTATTGATTCCAAAGGTTCTTCAACCATATATGGGTGGAATGAGTAAAATTGAAAAGAAAAAATAAATTCATATTTTAAGGAAAAGCGTATGCATAAATATTTAAAAGCTATTGGATATGGCAACATCACTTCACAAAAACAGTTGAATGAATTTCTAAAAAAAGCAGAGGAGACATTTTCCAATCATGAAATAGTAGCAATGGAAGAAGAATTGGATTTTTGTGAGTATCAGAAAGAATGTGGCGCCGGGATTGGAATCAATTTGTGCGGAAGTCTTGATATTCGCGATAATTTTGAAAGACAGTATTATTCTCCCTACTTTATAGGAAGCGGAATTACAACATTTGCAGATGTAATTGTAGAACGTCGAATGGACAGAGATGCGTATGTAGGAATTTGTGAAGATTTGAAAGTGGGAATCAGCCTGATTTTTTATCTGCAGAATACATTGGAATATTTAATTGAAAGCAGATTTCATTCCCGGGAGGTTGCTCCTGTGTCCGTAACTTTTGCGGGACTTTGTAACGGGGGTACTATTTTACTGCCGATTATGAAGAATGAAGAGCAAGAAAAAATGCGAAAAAAGGAACTGAAGAATAGGAAGATGCTGCTGAGTGCTGCTAAGAATGGCGACCAGGTTGCGATGGAAAGTCTTACGCTTGAAGATATTGATACTTATTCAAAAGTTTCTCAGAGATTAATTACAGAAGATGTTTTCAGTATTGTGGATACATATTTTATGCCGTACGGGATAGAATGTGATCGATATTCCATCTTAGGAGAAATATTGGAAATGCATACAATTCAGAACGAAGATACAGGAGAAGAATTGTATGTTATGAGACTAGAAGTTAATGAACTGGAATTTGATGTGTGTGTTCCTATAAAAAATGTAATAGGGGAACCTGCTGTAGGACGTCGTTTTAAAGGGAATATCTGGCTTCAGGGACGATTAAACTTTTAAGATCTGAATGGGTAACGACTAATAACTTTAGGATAATAGGAGACGGGAAAATTTACTCGTCTCCTATTGATTTTCTGGTTATAAAATGGTAGAATAGATAAACGTGAGATAATTAGAACAAAATGATTGAGCAAAACGAGGTAAGCTAAAAATCGGTGATGTCCTCTTAGTTTAACGGATAAAACAAGCGCCTCCTAAGCGCTAGCTGTGGGTTCGATTCCCGCAGGGGACGGTTGCAAACAAAGCGGTAATGATTAGCAGAAAATGCTATGTCATGAACCGCTTTTTTGTTTTCAATGAGATGAAAAAAAGCAGGACGAGAATGAATTTCCAGCTAATTTGAAGTGATTTTCGTTAGCTGAAACAATAGAATATTTCATTAGCTACAGCTAAGTCAAAGAAACCTCCACTGGAGCTTCCTTTATCTCATAAAGATACAAAAGAAATCCTGGGGGATGAATATCTGGATTATAACCTGGTCATGGCAAGTACTTTTGGACTTCCTTAGGGTGATGGTGCCATCAGAAAGCCATTGAATCAATTGAACAAGGAGCATAATCTCCCACCGGTGGTCTTCCACAGTCTGAGATATAGTAGTGTTACGTATAAGCTGAAATTGAATGACGGAGATATCAAGGCAGTACAGGGCGGTTCCGGATGGCGTGGATGCAGAACTGCTTGCAAAGGTTCTTAATAATCCTGAGATGGTGGCGCTACTCACGTCACTGGCGAAGACGATGAAATAATTATAGTGAAATGTCCATCATTTGATAGCAAAATGAAGGAGATTTTGATAAGAAGTTTATTACGAAGCATTTCAGGAAAGTTCCAGTGGATAAGAGGAGAATGGAAATTGTATAACAGAATTAAAATATTTGCAATCACCAATATTTTCATGGTAATCGAGAAGAGATTATGTTATACTAATTCAATTAGAGGTAATTGTAATAGATCATTATAATACGGGAGAAAATAACATGGATGTATGCTATAACAAGCTGTTCAAATTATTAATTGACAAAGGAATGAAAAAGACGGAGTTTGCTAAAGAGGTTGGGATTAGTGCTAATACACTTGCAAAATTATCCCATAATGAAAATGTTTCAATGGAAATTATTGTTCGAATTTGTAGGAAAATGAATTGTACAGTTGATGAAATCATGGATATACTTCCAGAGACTATGAATGATTCATTATATTAACAAGGGATTATATATTGATTCCAGGAAAGGAGTTTTCATATGTTTTTAAATTCAATCGTACTTCATAATTTCAGAAGATTTGAAAAATTGAAAGTTTATTTTAGAAATCGTTTATCAGTAATTGTTGGTGGAAATGGGGCAGGAAAATCAACAATTTTGGAAGCAGCAACAATTGCAGCCGGGACGCTGACATCTGCTATGGATGGATTGACAAACTATGGCATTAAGAAAGATGATGCCTACTATAAATATTTTGATATTGGAAGTGTTGTGGATGTTCAACCGCAGTTTCCAGTGGAAATATTTGCAGAAGGTACAGTAAACGAAAAAAATATAAAGTGGGCAAGAACGCTGAATTCTGCAAAAGGACGGGGAAGTCTGGCTAATGCGAAAGAAATCACTGCTATTGCGGCAGAATATCAGGATCGAATGCGAAATGGCGATATTAGTTTAAAACTTCCGATTATTTCTTATTATGGAACAGGGCGTTTATGGGATCAGCATAGAGAAAAAAAGAATGATACATTTGAAAAGAATACCAGAAGCAATGGCTATATTGATAGTCTTGATGGGGCAGCAAATGATAAATTAATGATGAAATGGTTTCAGAAAATGACAATTCAACAGTACCAGAGAAACCAGTCAATTCCGGAATTTACTGCTGTTTGTCAGGCAATGGAACAATGTTTCCAATCTATTACCGGGTACTCAGATGTAAAAGTGCAATATAATTTGGATACAAAAGAAATTGACGTAATATATAAGGATCTAAATAGTCACTATGCACGTATACCAATGACACAATTAAGTGATGGTTATCGGTGTACGATCAGTTTGATCGCAGATATTGCATACCGTATGGCGATTTTGAATCCTCAGTTACTGAATCATGTTTTAGAAGAAACCGAAGGAATTGTTTTAATTGATGAAGTGGATCTTCATTTGCATCCATCCTGGCAGCAAAGAATTTTAAAAGATCTTCTTTCGATATTCCCTAAAGTTCAATTCATTGTGAGTACGCATGCACCTGCGGTAATAAATTCTGTAGATAGTGACAGTCTGATTATATTAAAAGATGATGAAATTATTACGGCACCTGATGAAACCTATGGAAAAGATGTTAATACCATTCTCAGAGAAGTCATGGAGGTATCTGAAAGACCTCATGATGTCAAACAGTTATTTGGTGAGTTCTATGAATTGCTGGATGCAGATGATTATGCAGGAGCAGAGAAAAAATTGAACCGATTAGAAGAATTATTGGGAAATAATGATGGCGAAGTAAATGCCTGCCGGGTACGATTGGAATTAGAGCAATTATGAGGTGACAACCATGATAGAAATTAAGAAAGGCAGAGAACCAAAAGAATTAGTGGAATATCGCCAATTACCGGATGCTTCATATGAAAATATGGATAGTCATTTGAAAAATATTGTATTAGATCATCTATTACACGAGCAAGGGCATCTTTGTGCGTATTGTATGAGACGTATTCCGGAAAAAAGAAAGTTACCAATTGGTGTTCAAGGTGCAACCATAGAACATTGGTTTCCGAGAAATCCAGATAGTGGCGAAGATTATGGACAGGGATTAGATTATCGAAATATGCTGGCCGTTTGTTCGGGAAATCGTGGTTGTGGTGATGAAAGAAATCTGACATGTGATGCTAAAAGAGGAAACGATAAGTTAACCGTAAATCCCTGTAATTCAGAAACATTACACAGCATTACATATTCACATAATGGAAAGATTAAGTCTACGGATACACGAATTGATGAGGATTTAAATGAGAGATTAAATCTGAATTCAGAAGTTGTTTCATTACCAGAAAATCGTAAACAGGTACTTGATGCTTTGATTATGAATATCAAAGAAAAACATCCGGCCGGTGATATAAAACCATATTGCAGAAGAAAACTGGAACAGATTAAATCAATGGATGATGATAAAATTCCGTTTGTCGGCATATTGATCTGGTGGTTGGAGAAGCATTCTTAATATGGATAGCGTTGCTATATCAGAAAGAAGGAGATATATTTCTGTAGTCGAAACCCCATAGACAAATCGACAATAACATTGTATAGTAATAATAGAAGTTTGGTCAATTGAATATTGTTTATCATTCCCGCTTGCGAGGGGATGGTAGCCGGAATATGATATCTGTTAGTAACAACAGAGCTTTCCTAAGCACTAGCTGTGGGTTCGATTCCCGCAAGGGATGGTTGCAAACAAAGCGGTAATGATTAGCAGAAAATGCTATGTCATGAACCGCTTTTTTGTTTTCAATGAGATAAAAAAGCAGGACGGGAATGAATTTCCAGCTAATTTGAAGCGATTTTCGTTAGCTGGAACAATAGAATATTTCATTAGCTACAGCTAAGTCAAAGAAACATCCACTGGAGCTTCCTTTGACATGCTAAGGCATGGCAAGCGAGATGCTCGTTTGGATCGGATTCAATAAAAAAGAATCTAATCTGAACGGGTTTTTTTGTTTGGATTACAGAAAAAGCAGGAGTTCAACGGCAGAAAAAGAAGCGGCTAGTCAGTTTGATGATTAAAAGGTAATTGAAATTGAGATTGAAAGGCTCAGATCTTTTACCATTCAAGGTTGAAGATGATAAGGATATGCATCTTCTGAAACTATCATGCTGGCGGTGATCAATGAGGAAGAAATACAACCAGATGGCGGAATTCTTCATCATGAGGAAAATGTAAATCTGATATCAGCAAACATTGAACTATTAGCTTTGAAAGTGACGCTGAGAAATGTAATGAGCGGAAAAATGATCATGAAGGACTATACGAAATGATGAGAGAACGATACGATTATATTGTGATTGTATGCCTAGCCTGGGAATGATGACGATTAATGCGTTGGTTGCTTCGGACGCGGTTCTGATTCTGGTACAGGCAGCATATCTGCCGGTGAAAGGTCTTCAGCAGCTAATTAAAACAATTTCTATGGTAAAGAAGAGACTGAACCGGAAATTGAAGATTATGGGAACTCTTCTGACTATGGTAGATTTCAGAACAAATTACGCAAAAGATATTTCAACCATGCTCCACGTTACCTACGGTTCAAAGATCACGATTTTTGAAAATGTAATACCGTTATCGGTAAAAGCGGCAGAAACAAGTGCAGAGGGAATCAGTATTTATGCTCACTGCCCTAAAAGTAAAGTATCTAATGCTTATAAGAATCTGACACAGGAGTTTTGACCCCAGTTCTGATCCGTCCGAATCAAAACGATGGATATGAAATGATCTCCGGCCATCGTCGGATGCATGTAGCACAGAAGACAGGGTTAATAACAATACCGTCAATTGTCAGAGAAAGGTTATTATCATTCCGGAGATAAAAAGATTGTGATTAAAAAAGGAATGAGTGAAAGCCAGACAATCAAAACAGCAATTCATGAAACCGGACATGCCCGGCTCCACGACAAAGACCTTATGGAGAAGCAGGGCATCGAAAAGGACCGGCTGACAAAGGAGGTTAAAGCAGAATCAGAATCAGTTGCTTATTGTGTCTGCTCTGCTTTTTGTGCAGATACTTCTGAATATAGTTTTCCGTATATCGCCGGATGGAGCAGCGGTCGTGATATGAAAGAATTAAAAGCATCTATGGACACAATCCGAAAGACTGCAGGAGAAATGATTGATGAATTATCCGACAATCTGCAGGAATTGCTTGCTGAGAAAAAGCAGCTCCTGGAATCAGAACAGAAATAGAAATTGATACCGACTATGGAAGCTGCCGGATATCATTTTGATGAGCTGGAAAGTACAGATGGCAACCTCCGTTTCCTTCCGGATGGTACGCATGAAATTGGTGGTGTAATGATTTCAGATTCATGGAATGATGTAAAAGAATGGCTGAAAGGTGTTGTCCTGGAAGATCCAGACACTGCGGAAAGAGTGGAGCGGGTAATGCACCCGGAACGATATGAAAAATCTTCCGAAGAGTTGATGTTTGCAGGAGAAGAAAGATATGCCATTTATCAGTTGAATACGGAATCGAAAGACGTTCCCTATAAGTTTATGGGCATGGATTTTGTAAAAGATCATGGGATGGAAGTAACTGCAATGGATTATAAATGTGTATATTCCGGAATCCTGCATGATTCGGTTTCATTGGATGAATTATACAGTATTTTTAATCAGAATCATCCGGCTGATTTCAAGGGTTATTCGATGTCTGTCAGTGATGTGGTGATTGTGAACAGGGATGAAGATATGAAAGCTTATTATGTGGACAGTTTCGGTTTTGCAGATCTGCAGTATTTTGTTAGACAGAGACAGGAAATCCTTGGCATTGAAAGTACAGAGCCCTATCTGGACGCGAGAGAAACAATCTCCTGCATTAGTTTCTATGTAGCAGAATGTTCTGAGTTTCCGGTTCTTGGGAAATTTTATCGGGATCTGACACTGGAACAGGCATTTGAACTCTTTGATCAGATACCGGGAAGCCGAATGAATGGAATAAAGAGTATTGGCTTTAATCTGCAGGATGGCAGTGATTATGAAGGAATGTTTGATCTGTATGTGGGCAGAACCTTACAGAAAGATATCGTTAATTCCATTCCGTGATACCGTGATAACAAGCAGGTGCAGAAAGCTATATCCGATGCGGAAAAAATCATTGAGAAAAGGCAGGCAGAAAAGGAAAAACCAGATATAATAAAGTCTGGAGAACTACAGAAAGAAAATAAAACAAAGTCACAGCACAGAAGGGAGGCGATGAGTTTATGAAGCCAGTGAAATTCGAAGAAAATGAATTGATGGTAATGGCCATCTTTGCAGAAAAAACCAGACAGGATACAGTAATGACATTAAAGGAAGCGCTGGAAGTCCTGGAAGAAACCAAAGAAGATGTGCCCGATGAAGAAATGATCGAAATTGTATCCTCTCTGATAGAGAAACTGTAGCAAATCGAAGATAAATATTTCTATGCTCTGGATCTGAACTCATATCTTATAGCGGCAGAGGGGGATGTATATGATGATTAGCCAGTTTGCCCTTTACCGAGTCGATAAAATGACTGCCGGGCGGAAGTTGTGGCATTTATCCTACAATGAAGTCAGGGAGAAGAAGCTTTCAATCTGCATGGAGCTATACCGACAGATTGCAATTGGAGAAATACAGAAAGAAGAGACAGCCAACGATGTCTGGAAACGGATCCGGAATAAAGCAGAGGTCAGTGATGTATTAGTGCTTAACCATGAAGGAGTAATCTCTTGCTTTTATCTTAGTGATGATTATCCCAGAAGAATCAGCGGATTCATCCGTATGAATTCGACAGGAAGCGTAATTCTCCATGGACACAAAGGATTATAAAATAGATGGGTATTCCGGAAACTGGAAGGTAACAGACAATATCATAATTGATGGTAAGCAGTTTTATCTGCTGGAACATCAGGAATTCCGGAAACAGGCAGCGAGGATTATTCTCGACAGTTATGGAAAATTTGTCACGGAAACAGGAGCGAGAGGATTTGACGAAGCTGCCAAAAAGAAGATCCGTGAATATAGCTATCCACAAGAGCATCCTACAGAAAGGATGAAACAGATGCAGATTAAGCTGGAGCTTTATCAGAAATATTTTCAGAACGGGATGTATGAACGCAGTCATGAATCAGGTACAGAAGCCAATTATGATATGGTCGATGGGCAGGTGAATAACC
>ERZ1673697.4033-NODE-4033-length-9994-cov-3.553476_pt1 | contig 9994 bp, 7 predicted proteins | sample MGYA00580227_ERZ1673697 | MGnify/ENA primary metagenome ERZ1673697 (study PRJEB41218, sample SAMN15661759) | gut metagenome | host: Homo sapiens | place: Canada: London | collected 2015-08-20/2019-03-30 | study: EMG produced TPA metagenomics assembly of PRJNA649273...
AAGAATTGCAGGCACTGTTCTGTGTCCTCTGCAAAAACGCAGAAGCGACCTATATACCGGAAATTTTCCAGGCATTCTATGAGAAAAAACGGCAGGCAGAAAACTGTGTCCATGCCGTTGTAGAATATGTCACACCGCTGACAGAAGAACAGCAAGCCGGTATTCGGGCATTTGCAAAGAAAGTCAGCGGCAAACAGCAGGCAGTTTTAACATTGCAGGAAAACCCTGCCCTGCGTGGTGGATTTGTCCTGCGAATTGGTGATCTCGTGTATGACCGCAGTCTGCGGTATACCTTAAAAGCCCTGCAAAAGAAAATTAGCAAGACTGTGACAGGAGGGAATGTGTATCCATGAATGCAAGTGAAATCATTTCCGTTTTAAAAAGCGAAATTGCGGACTTTGACCGGAAAACCGGTGTACAAGAAGGCGGCACCGTCATTCGTGTCGGTGATGGTATTGCAACCGTCTATGGCATGCAGCATGCCATGTATGGCGAACTGGTGGAATTTGAAACCGGTGTACGTGGAATTATACAAAATCTGGAAGACAAAACCGTTGGCGTTGTTTTGCTGGGTTCTGACTACGGCATTACAGAAGGAACGCAGGTCATGCGAACCAAAAAGCGTGCCGGTGTGGGCGTTGGTTCTGCCTTAATCGGCAGAGTCGTGGACGCACTGGGTGCTCCCATTGACGGCGGTGCCCCCATTGAACCAGAGGACTATTATCCCATTGAACGGGAAGCTGCCGGCGTGGCTGACAGAAAATCCGTCAGCGTACCGCTGCAAACTGGTATCCTTTCCATCGACTCCATGTTTCCGATTGGACGTGGACAGAGAGAATTGATCATCGGCGACCGGCAGACTGGTAAAACCTCCATTGCTGTAGATACGATCCTCAATCAGAAAGGACAGGATGTCATCTGCATCTATGTTGCCATTGGTCAGAAGTCCTCAACGGTTGCCAAAATTGTAAGCACTTTGAAAAAATATAACGCCATGGATTACACCATTGTGGTTTCTGCCTCTGCCAGTGCCCCTGCTCCGGTACAGTATATTGCACCATATTCCGGTACAGCCATGGCAGAATATTTCATGATGCAGGGAAAAGACGTGCTGATCGTCTACGATGACCTTTCCAAGCACGCTGTTGCTTACCGTGCTATGTCCCTGCTGCTCCATCGTCCACCGGGGCGGGAAGCCTATCCGGGCGATGTATTCTATCTGCACTCCCGTCTGCTGGAACGTTCCTGCCGATTGGATGATGCACACGGCGGCGGCTCGATTACTGCCCTGCCGATTATCGAAACACAGGCAGGCGACTTGTCAGCTTATATTCCGACCAATGTCATCTCTATTACAGATGGTCAAATTTTCTTAGAGAGCGAATTATTCTTCGCTGGTATGCGTCCAGCGGTCAACGTCGGTCTGTCTGTCTCCCGTGTCGGCGGTGCTGCCCAGACAAAGGCAATCAAAAAGGTTGCCGGCAAAATGCGAATTGAACTGGCACAGTTCCGGGAAATGGAAGTCTTCACACAGTTTAGTTCCGACTTGGATCCTGCCACACAGGCGATGCTCGACCATGGTCATGTGCTGATGGAACTACTCAAACAGCCGCTGTATCATCCGCTGCCGCTTTGGAAACAGGTCTGCCTGTTGTGCGTAGCTTCAGAACGTCTGCTTGACGATATTCCATTGGGTGACATTCGGGAATTTACCAATCATCTGCTGATTCATCTGGAGCAAAATCAATCTCAATTGATCCAAGAAATCCAAACCACTGGCAATCTTTCTGATGAGGCAAAAGCTGACTTGCTGGAAACAGCAAAAGCCTATAAAAAGCAGGTGAAGTAAGATGTCAAATATGCGGGAAATTCGGGATCGAATTAAGAGCATCAACGATATTATGAAGATTACAAATGCCATGTACCTGATTTCCTCTTCCAAGCTGAAGAAGGCTAAAAAGGATCTGGCTGCCACGGAACCGTATTTCGACAAACTGTTATATGCCATGCGGAGTATTCTATCCCGTGCACCAGAAGATATTGATATGCGTTTTTTTGACGGTCGTCCGGAAATTACAGCAGACAAACGAAAAAAAGCATTCATTATTATCACTGCGGACAAGGGCATGTGCGGTTCCTATAACCACAATGTCATCAAAAAAGCAGAAAGTGAAATGGAACAGTGTGAATCTGCACACCTATTTGTTATGGGACAAGTTGGCAGAATGTATTTTCAACGAAAAGCAAGAGCCGGTGAACTGGATGTAGATGCAGAATTTATCCAGACCACTCAAAATCCAACCCTGTACCGTGCAATGAAAATCGCCGTACAGATGTTGGAACTGTTTGAACAGAAAAAGGTGGATGATGTCTATATTGTCTATACCAAAATGCTCAACTCCATGACGTTCGAGCCAAAGGTACAACGGCTGCTGCCGCTGAATGTCCATAACTTTGTCACAAGTGACGCTGATATCACACGTCACCACGAAGCAACTTTCTATCCGACTGTGGAAGCCGTTATGGAGCACCTAACCCCGAATTTTATGAAAGGGTTAATTTATGGTGCGATGGTCGAATCGTTTTGCAGCGAACAGCAAGCCCGTATGACGGCAATGGACTCTGCTACAACAAGTGCAAAAGATATGCTGCAATCGCTTTCTCTTCAGTATAACCGTGCCAGACAGGCTGCCATCACACAGGAAATTACCGAGGTCGTCAGCGGTGCAAATTCTGCACGATAAGATACTGTCCTCTATTGCAAAGCACATGGCTTTGTTGTGCAGACAGTAGAAACGGCTGCTCTGGCGGCAAAGCTGCCGGCAATGCATTGCCGGATATTGTAAATCATAAATTTGCAATAGAACTTCGTATAATCATGGCATAGAGAGGAGTCCAAAGCATGGAAACCGGAAAAATTGTACAAATTCTCGGTCCTGTCATTGATGTCGCATTCTCCGGCAAACTGCCGATGATCAAAGACGCTCTGACAGTCGAGTTCGATGATAAAAAATGTGTCATGGAAGTGGCACAGCATATGGGCAACGGCGTTGTCCGCTGTATCAGCCTGTCTGCAACAGACGGTCTGGCAAAAGATATGCCTGTTATGGCAACCGGCAGCTGTATTCGTGTACCGGTGGGCGAACAGACATTGGGCAGAATGTTTAATGTCTTAGGCGACCCCATTGACAATGCGGGTGCAGTACAGACAGAACAGAAGTGGCCCATCCATAGAGAAGCCCCCTCTTTCCGAAATCAAAGTCCGGTCGTAGAAATTCTGGAAACGGGTATCAAAGTCATTGACCTGTTGGCACCGTATGCAAAGGGTGGTAAGATCGGTCTGTTCGGCGGCGCCGGTGTCGGAAAAACCGTACTGATTCAGGAATTGATCCGAAATGTTGCCACCGAACACGGCGGTTATTCGATTTTCACCGGTGTTGGAGAACGTTCCAGAGAGGGCAACGACCTTTGGAATGAGATGAAAGAATCCGGCGTTATCAACAAAACGGCTCTGGTATTCGGACAAATGAACGAACCGCCGGGGTCTCGTATGCGTGTCGCACAGACTGGCTTGACCATGGCAGAATACTTCCGGGATGAACGGCATCAGGATGTACTGCTGTTTATTGACAACATCTTCCGTTATGTACAGGCTGGCTCAGAGGTTTCTGCTCTGCTGGGCAGAATGCCGTCTGCCGTTGGCTATCAGCCAACATTGGCAAACGAAGTCGGCGAATTACAGGAACGAATCACCTCTACAAAGGACGGTTCTATTACATCCGTACAGGCAGTTTACGTACCAGCAGACGACCTGACCGACCCCGCTCCGGCAACGACATTCGCCCATCTGGATGCGACCACAGTTCTTTCCAGAAAGATCGTAGAACAGGGGATTTATCCAGCAGTCGATCCGCTGGAATCCTCTTCTCGTATTTTGGAACCAGATGTCGTCGGCGAAGAACACTATCAAGTTGCACGACAGGTACAGGAATTGCTGCAACGCTATAAGGAATTGCAGGATATCATTGCCATTCTGGGTATGGAAGAACTGGACGAAGAAGATAAAACGGCTGTCTTCCGTGCCAGAAAGATTCAGAAGTTCCTGTCGCAGCCATTCCATGTAGCAGAAGTCTTTACCGGTACACCGGGAAAATATGTCCCACTGAAAGAAACCATCCGTGGTTTTAAAATGATTATTGATGGGGACATGGATGAATATCCGGAAAATGCATTCTTTATGACTGGTACGATTGACGAAGTCATCGAAAATGCAAAGAAGATGCAGACAACAGCATAAGCGAGGGATGCAGCATGGCAAAAACATTCAAACTGGAGCTGCTGGCAGCAGACCGGCCGTTCTTTGTTGGTGACTGTGAACACCTGATCTATCCGGCACAGGACGGTCTGGTTGGCATCCTGCCGGGACATGAATCGCTGGTTACAATTGTGAGTCCGGGAGAAATTCAATACAAAGTAGACGGCGTATGGCGGTATGCCTCTATCAGTGAAGGATTTGCAGAAATCCGTGATGACTACGCACTGATTTTAGGCGATGCCATTGAGCTGCCGGAGGAAATTGATGCAAAACGTGCCGCAGAGGCAGCCGCTCGTGCAAAGGAACGGCTGCGGCAGCGGCAGAGTATCTTACAGTACTACCAATCGCAGGCAGCGTTAAACCGTGCAATGAACCGTTTGAAAGTCTCCAGACGGCATAATCATGAAATTTGAATCAAGATAAAAAAGCGGACAAGCCGAAAAAACATTCGGATTGTCCGCTTTTTATCATACAATTCTCTTTTACAGCTTCTGCATTTCCTTTCATTCCTGCAATTCCTTCTCATCCCGCAGCTTTAACAACTGTATATAGGCAAGAAGATCCTGTTGACTTCGATTGGACAGCAAGGTCACTTGATTCCAAATTTCATTTTCAAGAGAAGCAGCACTTCTCTGCATCGCATTCGACCTGCCCAATAAATAATCTGTTGTTACTTCATAATAATCTGCAATGTGACAGAGCATCACAAAATCCGGCTCTCGTGTCCCCAATTCATAGTTGCTCAGCATTCCTCTTGAAATGCCTATGCCATTCGCCGCATTCTCCTGCGTATTCTGTCGCATCTTCCGCAGTGCACGCAATCGCTCCGAAAAAATACTCATCTGCATCACCGTTTTTATTATAAAGGGCAACGATAAGAATGAAAATAAATTGATTCAAAATGTTGCAATAAATAGATTATGAAACACAAATCGTTGCAAAAAATAGGTTGACAAACAAAAATAACCGCATTATAATAATTATATCCGTTTGGTTGCAGTATATTCTTTTACGTGGCAATTTATTTTTAATAATACAAATTATAATGAAAAAACAGTTCTTGCAGAAATAAAAGTAAACAGCCCGCTCTAAAAGATACTATCCCCGTCTGCGAGTCGTTATTTGAAATAAGATTGCTGAAAAAATCGGGATAGCAAATGAAAACCCAATCACGGTCAGCCAGAATGGCAATGACAATGGCACAGTGGTAAAAATCATCTGCAACGCCGGACTCTGTACCGCTGCCAATAAAATACCAGCGGAAATCAGCACGGCTGCCAGCAGCTTCCAGTTGTTCCAAATCGGAATGGAAAACAGCGGCTTTGTCTCCGATTTACACTCAAACACATGAATTAACTGCGACAAAATCAAGGTGCAAAGTGCGGTGGTTCGTGCCATTTCCAGTGTGCCGCCCAGCCGCAAAGCAGTCGAAAAAGCCCCCAACGTGCAGATACCAATCAGCAACCCTCGAAACACAATCCGCTGCAACAAACCACCTGAAAAGAATGGTTCTTCCGGCTTTCGTGGTGGCTGCCGCATCGCATCTGACTCCGGCTGTTCCATTCCCAATGCAATTGCTGGCAACCCATCTGTCACCAGATTCACCAGCAACAACTGCGTTGGCAGCAGAATCACTGGCATTCCCATCAAAATGCCCAATAACATTGTAATGACTTCGCCAATGTTGCAGGAAAGCAAATACCGAACAAATTTGCGGATATTTGCATAAATGCAGCGCCCTTGTTCCACCGCATAGACCAGTGTGGAAAGATTGTCATCCAATAAAATGACATCGGCTGCCTGTTTGGCAACCTCTGTGCCAGACTTTCCCATTGCCACTCCAACATCTGCCTCTTTCAAGGCTGGGGCATCGTTCACACCATCCCCTGTCATCGCAACAACGGCACCACGTTTCTGATAAGCACGCACCAGCCGCAGCTTATGTGCTGGATTCACTCTTGCAAATACCGCATATTCCTGAATGCAAGCAGCAAGCTGTTCATCGCTCAAGGCATCCAGTTCTTTCCCTGTCATTGCCTTTTTACCATGCAATAGCCCTGCCTGCTCTGCAATCGCAACCGCAGTCTTTTTATGATCCCCGGTAATCATCACCGTTTGAATTTTCGCCAACTCACACGTATGAATGGCTTGTTTTGCCGATTCTCTCGGCGGATCTAACATTCCGCTTAGCCCAAGAAACACCAATTCGCCATCTTCTCCGTCCCGATAGGCAAACGCCAACACCCGTAATGCCCGTTCCGACAGCGTATTGACAGCTTCCGTTACCTCTCTGCGAAAAGATTCTGTCAGAGAAATTACCGTTGTGCCATGCAGCAGCTTGGTGCAATCCGGCAAAATCCGATCCGCTGCCCCCTTGAGATACTGCCGTTCTCCGCCGTCATAGGCAACTGTCACACACATTTTTTTCGTTTCACTGTCAAATGGTACAATTTTATGCAGTGGATAGCGTTGTTTGCAGCGTTCTCGTGTAAGACCGCCTTTTTCTGCGACCAGCAGCAAAGCCGTTTCCGTCGGGTCTCCGACTGGGTCGTGTCCGGCAGTATGTTCTGCTGTTGTGCAAAGCACACAACATTCCAGCAGATTCTTTAATGCAAGGTTACTATCCGCCCGGATAGCAGTTCCGTGCAGACGAATACAGTGATCAACAGAAAAATGAGCATCACTGGTGACAATATCTGTTACCGTCATATGATTTTCCGTAATCGTTCCCGTTTTATCCGCACACAGCACACCAGCACAGCCAAGCGTCTCCACACTGTGCAGGCGATTCACAAGTGCCTGATGTTTCATCATCCGGCTGACCGCTAATGCCAATGCAATGGTCACTGTTGCCGGTAAGCCCTCTGGAATCGCAGCAATGGCAATCGTAATCCCTGTCATCAGCATATCAAAAATCGGTTCTCCACGCAGCACACCTGCTGCAAAAACCAGAATGCAAACCACAATACAGAGCAATGCGACCACCTTGCCCAATCCGGCAAGCCGCTTTTGCAGTGGGGTTTGCGGTGTCTCAATACCATGCAGCAAGTCAGAAATTTGCCCCATCTGTGTGCGAATTCCAGTCGCAATGACACAGGCAGTGGCAGTTCCCCGCAAAATAGCAGTTCCGGCATAGACAACATTTTTCTTATGCAGAGCGTTGTTCGTATCCTCTGGTGCTCCTGCTGTTTTGGAAACCACAGCAGACTCTCCAGTTAAGACCGATTCATTGGCAGCCACGCCACTTGCTGTCAGCAGAGCAGCATCTGCTGGCACACGATCACCAGCTTCCAAGCGAATGAGATCACCTTGTACCAATTCTGCTGCAGAAATCGTCTGCCACTTTCCATCTCGGCAAACAACAGCAGTAGGTGCTGTCATTTGCCGCAGTGTTTCCAGCGTCTTTTCCGTTCGATATTCTTGTAAAAATCCAAGAATCGCATTGAGCAGAACAATTAAAATAATCGTAATCGCATCGGTCAGCTCTCCCAGCAAAATAGAAACCGCTGTTGCTGCCAGCAGAATCATCACCATAACATCTCGAAATTGTCCCAAAAAGATACGGACAGGTTTCGGTTTCTGTGCTTCTGCCAGCACATTTTCTCCATCCTGCCGCAAGCGTTTTGTTGCCTCTTGTTCGGTCAAACCTTGCATCGTTCTCTCCCTCCTGCACATCTTGTTGCATTTGATACAAGCATATGCAGACAAGGCTGTTGTTTATGTCATCAAAAAGAAAAATGACAGCAAAAAACAGCCCCTGTTTCAGAGACTGCTTTTTGCTGTTATAACTTTAAAATGGATAACATTATATAATTGGCTCTGCTATGATTTCTGTGGGTGGTAAATCTGCCTGCTCTTCCAGTAACATCTCTGTTTCTTCTACCGTGTTCTCCTCTGGTAGTGTTTCCTCTACTGCGACCATCTGCAGAACTGTGTTTCCTATTTCCGACCAATCTGGATTTAATCCCGCAGATTTTCTTGCATAATAGGTCAGAATGGCAACCGCATCCTCTACAGAGATAATACTATCTCCATCAATATCCGATGCAACCATTGCCTTTGCATGCTGCATCGGCACTTCTGAGAAAATCGGATTCATACCAGCAGAACGCTTTGCATAATACGTTAATACCGCAACCGCATCTTCTACATTCACCATACTGTTTCCATCTACATCACCCTTTTCATAGGCAACACGTGTCTGTTCGGTTATTGTCGTTCCTTCTTGCGTAATGGTGGTTGATGTTGTTGTAGTCGTAACTGGAGACGTAGAGGACGTTGTAGTGGTTGTAGATGTCGTTTTTGCTGTGGTCTTGGTGGCAGTCGTTGTATAGGAGGTTACGGATTTTGTGGTAGTGGTACTGGCTACAGGTTTTGTGGTGGTAGTAGTTCCCGTTGTAGTCCCTGAATCCATTACCGTAACGATCAATTTATAAAATTTATGATTAACTGTTGCCCCCACCATAACACTTCCCTCAGAAATTGCCGTCACCAATCCATTCTCATCAACTGTTGCAATGTCCTCATTGGTAGACAACCAAATCGGCTTTTCTGTTGTCCCCAATAAAAACAACTGTAGTGTTCCACCGATCTGATGGATTTCTTGCACATTGTTCACAGTCACCACTTGTATCCCATCTGTAACAGTGGTGCTCGTGCTGCCAGTACCTGCTGTCGTTACAGTACTTGTATCCGTGGAAGGTGTCGTTGTCGTCACATCCGATGTCGTTGATGGGGTTGTTTCCGTATAAGCAGGAACATTCTGTTCCCATTCCAGTAGTGGATAGCTGCCATCCGTACCGCTATAGGCATCTCCAAGCTGTTTTGCAAAGGCTGCTTTCTGCATTTCTGCTTTTTTCATTATGAAACAGCGATCGCTATCTAATGCCTTCTCTGCAACACCAGAAAGCGCATAACAGTTTTCACAATGTGTTGCAGCGGCACCCACAATGCTGCCAACTGTATTAATTCCTGTAATGCTGCCAATATTATAGCAGCTATCCAGTGTTCCTTCATTATATTTTCCAACGATGCCAGCAGCTACTTGTTCCCCTTTTATGTTACCAGTATTATAACAATTCTGAAACTCTCCGCTGCTCTCTTCTCCAGCAATTCCGCCACCGCATTTTTTCGCTGAAATTTTTCCTGTATTATAACTCTCTGCAATGGTCGCACAAAAATTAATGCCTGTAATTCCACCGGCATCTACTGTAGCAGAAATAAACGCTTCATTGCTGCACTGTGAAACAACACCAAAATAGTTTGCACCACAAATACCGCCTGCTGTATAATACCAAGAGGAAATGATAGCATAATTGTGACAATTCTGAATCGTCCCCCTATAATTATAGGCACAAATCCCACCTGCATAGTCATCAATGCTGCTCAAATAACTCTTCTCCAATGTTAGATTTTTCACAACTGCATCAGAAGCTATGGCAGTAAATAATCCTTTTTTTCCGGTTGATTCTGCATACAAACCGGAAATGGTGTGATAATTTCCATCAAATACGCCATGAAAAATACATTCATCAAAAATACCAATTGGGGTCCAGCTGTTTTCTGGTACAACTTCGTTCGTCTCCCATTTTTCCCAGTCTGTCAGCGAGTTCAACTGCAAATCCGCTTGCAGTGTAATAGTTACACCCTCAAAATTAATTCCACCGTTTACTAGCTTTG
>ERZ1673697.4034-NODE-4034-length-9990-cov-33.459990_pt1 | contig 9990 bp, 8 predicted proteins | sample MGYA00580227_ERZ1673697 | MGnify/ENA primary metagenome ERZ1673697 (study PRJEB41218, sample SAMN15661759) | gut metagenome | host: Homo sapiens | place: Canada: London | collected 2015-08-20/2019-03-30 | study: EMG produced TPA metagenomics assembly of...
ATCCTCGAAGTTGGGAAAAAAGAATTTCTGGAAAAAGGTTTTAAGGACGCATCTCTAAATAAAATCGTCGCGGAGGCAGGCTTCACAAAGGGCGCCTTTTACGGCTACTACCCGGATAAGACCGCTCTGTTTGAAGACCTTGTGGGCGAGACCGCAAGCGAGCTGCTCACCCGCTTCAAGGCGGCGCAGGACGTTTATTTTGACCTCGTCCCGGAGGGGAAAACAAAAGAAAGCCTTGCGCTTTCCACCCAGCACCTGCATGAGTTTGTCGCGTTCATGTACGACCATTTCGACGAATTCAAGCTGATCCTCTGCCGGGCGGAAGGAACAGGCTACGCGGATTTCATCGAGGTGCTGGTGGATCTGGAGGTCGATCGATCCGAAGAATACTACGCCCTCCTCAGAAAAAACGGTATGCTCTCCGGGAGCATGACTCGTCAGCTTCATCACATGATCACAAGGGCCTACTTTACGGCGGTGTGTGAAACCATCGTCCACGATATGCCGAGAGAGGAAGCCATGAAATACGTCGATGAACTGGCTGTATTCTTCCACTCCGGCTGGAGCGGACTTTTAAGGCTCGAATGAGCCTTAAAAAATAACTGTCGGTTAGTCATCTCTAACTGGCGCGGCGCATCCTCCAACAAATCCATATATTTTAAGAAAGGAACACGGAATATGAGCAAACAGAAAAAAACAAAGCAGCCGCCTGTGCTGGGCAGGCTGCTGGAATACGCCGGAGGGCATAAGTGGCTGTCCGTCTTGGGCTGCGGGCTGTCCGGCGTTTCGGCGGCAGTCGGCATTTTCCCATTCGTCTTTGTCTGGTACGCAGCCAGAGGCATTTTAACGCCGGGAGGCGGCGTTCCGGAAGGGCTTGCCCGCTACGGCTGGTATGCGCTGGCGGCGGCGCTTCTGAGCGCGGCTGTGTATTTCGCCGGGCTCATGTGTACACACCTTGCGGCCTTCCGGGTGGCGACGAATATGCGAAAGGCGGCGGTCGCCCATCTCGTTGACCTGCCGCTGGGGTACTTTAACGCCAATCTTACGGGGCGGCTGCGCAAGCAGATCGACGACAACGCGGCGCTGACAGAAACGCTCCTTGCCCACACCATCCCCGACGCGGTGGGCGGGATCATAACGCCGATACTGGCGGTGGGACTGCTCTTCGTCTTTGACTGGCGTATGGGGCTTGCCTGCCTGATCCCCATGGTCATCGGGCTTGTCTGCCTGATGAGCATGATGACCGGGAGAGGCATGAAGTTCTTTGAGGAATACCAGCGCGCAGGAGAGCGCATTTCCGCCGAGGCCACGGAGTATGTCCGGGGCATCCCGGTGGTGAAGGTGTTCCAGCAGACGGTTTACTCCTTCAAGAGCTTTCATGCCGCCATCCTCAGCTACCGCGACCTTGCCAGCGGCTACGCCATGATGTGCCGTATGCCCTACACCCTGCTTACGGTGGTGCTGAACGCCATGTTCCTGCTTCTCATGCCTTTGGGAATGGTTCTCATCGGCGGCGCGGCAGACGGTTGGGCGGTGCTGGCCGATCTGGTGTTTTACATCTTCTTCGCGCCCCAGCTTGCCTTTATGATGGAGCGGCTGATGTACGCGGCCAACGCGCAGATGGAGGCCGCCGAGGCGGTGAACAAGCTGGAGGCCATATTGAAGGAGTCCCCCCTTCCCGAGCCTGGGGCGGACAGCGGAAGCAAGCCCGCGGACAGCAGCATTTCCTTTGAGAATGTCACCTTTTCCTATGACGGCGCAGACAGGCCTGCACTGACGAATGTGAGCTTCCACCTGCCGCAGGGGGAGGCGTGGGCGCTGGTGGGCCCCTCCGGCGGCGGCAAGACCACCATCGCCCGGCTGATCCCGCGCTTTTTCGACGTGCAGGAGGGGGCGGTGCTCCTGGGTGGACAGGACGTGCGGAGCATCCCCACCGCGGAGCTGATGGAGCAGATATCCTTCGTCTTTCAGGAGGTGAGGCTCTTCAAAAAGAGCATCCGCGACAACATCCGCGCCGCTCGGCCGGACGCCACCGAGGCGGAGATATTACACGCGGCGCAGCTTGCTCAGTGCGGCGATATTCTGGAAAAGACGCCGGGCGGGCTGGACGCCGTGATCGGTGCCAAGGGCGTATACCTCTCCGGCGGCGAGATGCAGCGCATCGCGCTGGCTCGGGCGATCTTAAAGGACGCACCCATCGTGGTGCTGGATGAGGCAAGCTCCTTTGCAGACCCCGAGAACGAGGCGAAGATACAAAAGGCCTTCGAGGCGCTGATGAAGGGCAAGACCGTGCTGATGATCGCCCACCGCCTGTCCACGGTGCGGAACATGGATCGCATCCTTGTCGTCCGGGACGGCGAGATCGCCGAGGAAGGAAAGCACGACGAGCTTCTTGAAAAGGGCGGCGTATACGCCGCCATGTGGGAGGAGTACCAAAAGGCCGCGCAGTGGAAGGTAGGAGGTGCCGCATGATCGAACGTATCAGCAAAAAATACGCCATGACGGAGAAGGGCGCAAAAGACTATGTGGCCGCCGTGTTCTGGTCCGTACTGGTCAATATCAGCAAAATGCTGCCGGTGGGCGTGCTGGCCACGGCGCTCTCCGGCATCGTAGAGGCACTGACAAACGGCACCGACCCAAGGGCGGGGCTTACGCGCTTTCTGGTTGCGGGCGTCCTTGCCCTCGCCGCGCTCTTTGTGACCTTTCTGATTCAGTACAAAGCTCTATACGAAGCCACCTACCTGGAAAGCGCCAACCGCCGCATCCGGCTGGCGGAGGTGCTGCGCCAGCTCCCGCTGTCCTTCTTCGGAAACTGTGACCTGACTGACCTGACCACCACCATCATGGGGGATACGGAGACGCTGGAAAAGGCATTCTCCCACTTTTACCCCGCCATGCACGGCGCGCTCATCTCCACGGCGCTGATTTCCGCAGGCATGCTGCTTTACGACTGGCGAATGGCGCTGGCTCTTTTGTGGGTGGTGCCTGCGTCGCTGCTGATGGTCTATCTCTCCCGGCGCATGGAAAAGCGGCATATAACGAAGGGGCTTGTCACCCGGCGTGCGGCCACCGACGCCATGCAGGAGGCACTGGAGTGCGCGCCGGAGATCAAGGCGTGCAACCAAAAGGCGCGGTATATCGCTGACCTGAACCGCAGGCTGGACGAGGCGGAGCAGGACACCATCCGGGGTGAGCTGTTTACGGGCTCCGTGGTCACGGCGGCACAGTCCTTCCTAAAGCTGGGTATCGCCACCACCGTCCTCACGGGGGTGCTGCTCATGAGCCGCGGCGACTTGTCGCTGATCCCGTTTCTGATGTTCCTTATCGCCTCCACCCGGGTATATGACCCCATCGGCTCCATGTTTGCCAACATGGCCGCGGTGTTCGCCTGCGAGGTGCGCATCGAGCGTATGCAGGAGATCGAGAACGAAAAGCGCATGACCGGTATGACCGAATATGATCCCGATGGCTACGACATCCGCTTTGAGCATGTGACCTTTGCCTACCGGGAAAAAGAGGACGTGCTAAGAGACGTCTCCTTTACGGCGAAGCAGGGGCAGGTGACGGCGCTGGTGGGCCCCTCCGGCGGCGGCAAATCCACGGCAGCCAGGCTGGCAGCCCGCTTCTGGGACCCGGCGGAGGGCACGGTGCGGCTGGGCGGCGTGGACGTGTCCACGGTGGACGGCGAGGCGCTGCTGAAAAACTACGCCATCGTATTTCAGGATGTGGTGCTCTTTGCGGATACCGTGATGGAAAACATCCGCCTCGGCAAGCGGGACGCCACCGACGAGGAGGTGCTGGCGGCGGCGAAGGCGGCGCAGTGCGACGCCTTCGTATCCAGGCTGCCGGAGGGCTACCACACCCTGATCGGGGAAAACGGCTCCCGGCTCTCCGGCGGCGAGCGGCAGCGCATCTCCATTGCCCGCGCCATCTTGAAGGACGCGCCGGTGATTTTGCTGGACGAGGCCACGGCCTCGCTGGACGTGGAAAACGAAACGGCGGTGCAGGCGGCACTGTCCGGATTGATCAAGGATAAGACGGTGCTCATCATCGCGCACCGCATGCGTACCGTCATGAACGCCGATCAGATCGTCCTGCTCTCCGGCGGCCGCGTGGTTGAGATGGATTCTCCCGCCGAGCTGCTGAAAAAGAACGGCCTGTTCCGCCACATGGCGCAGCTCCAGAGCGAGAGCATGGAGTGGACGGCGTAGAAAGCTGCGAGATGAACAGGATCCCAAGTGCAATATTGGAAAACGAAGTGCTGAAAACAAGGAGGAGATTATGAAAGAAACAAATAAGTGGTCTGTCAGGGATGTGATCACCACGGTGCTGCTTTCGGCGGTGCTGATCGTGATCCAGCTCGTCGTCAATATGGTCTGCATGGCCAACGACTTTGTCAGCATGGTACTGTCCGTGGGGATCACCATGTTCCTCTGCGCGCCGGTCTATATGCTCATGGTCAGCCGGATCGGAAAGCGTTTTGTGACGCTGATCTATATGACGATCCTCGGTGTGATTTTCCTGCTGATGGGCAACTGGTTCTTGCTTCCTTATTATGTTCTCGTAGGGATCCTCTGCGAGGCGATTCTCTGGAAGGAAGGCTCCTGCCAAAAGCCGAAACGGCTGACTGCCGCCTGGACGGCGGCGAGCCTTTTATACAACGGGGTCAATCTGCTGCCCATCTGGTTCTTCTGGGACACCTACTACGATTTTGCGCTGGCAAGCGGCATGGAGCAGAGCTACATCGATTCCTATGTGCGTTACTACACCTCTCCCGACTGGCTGGCCTTTATTCTGCTGTTCACGACGCTGATGGGCTTTTTAGGCTGCATGGTGGGCAGGCGGCTGATCCGCAGGCATTTTCAGAAGGCCGGCGTTCTATGAGAGCGGACGCATCCTTTGCGGTGCCGGTCAAGCTGTGGGCGCTGCTGTGCGTCTTTGCCGGAGTGACGATCGGCGGGAATGTGCTGCTCACCTGCATCCTGACCGGCGGCGCGCTTCTTTATCTCGTCTTTCAGCGGAATTTCCGCCTTGCCGCGTCCTATGGCTGCTTTTATCTGCTGCTGGCGCTGCTGCTGTACGGTATCCGCTTCCACGGACTGCACATGCCGGTTTTTTCGGAGTTTTATGTTCTGATGTTCTGGAATCTGTCACCGATCTTTCTGGTGTCATGGGATCTGATCACCACGCCGCCGGGAATGCTCTCCGCATTTTTATCCCGCCTCCGTATGCCCACCCCGTTCATTCTCGGGCTGCTTGTGGTCTTTCGCTTCTTCCCTACCATGCGGACGGAGCTGAAAGGCGTAGGCAGGTCTATGAAAAACCGAGGGCTTACCGCGGCGGGGCAGCTGCTCGCGCATCCCGTGCAGAGCATAGAGTATGTGCTGGTTCCGTTTCTCCTTCGGGTATTGCAGCTCGCCGATCAGCTTTCCGTTTCCGCCGTTGCAAGGGGCGCGGAGCGCCCGGGTGTGCGCGGCAGCTATTATGAGCAAAGGGCCGGGGCGCGGGATCACATCGCGGCAGCCGCATGTGCGCTGGTCACGGTTTCCTATTTGGTTTTGGAAAGGAGCATGGCATGATCGAGCTTATACGCGCTTCTTTTCAATACGAAAACTCGGACAGAGGCGTGCGGGACATTTCCCTTTCGGTAAAAAGCGGCGAATGCGTCGTGCTGACGGGGCTTTCCGGCTGCGGCAAGACCACCGTGACAAGGCTTGTCAACGGGCTTGCGCCGTCCTTCTATCCCGGAGCCTTCAGTGGGATTGTAAAAATAGACGGCAAGGACATATCAAGGCTTTCCACATGGGAGATCGGGCATTTGGTGGGAAGCGTTTTTCAGGACCCCAAAAGCCAGTTCTTTTCCTCTGAGCTTGCCGGAGAGGTCGCCTTTCCCTGCGAGAATTACGGCCTGGCCGCCCGGGAGATACGGGAGAGGACGGACGCCGCCATAGAGGCGTTGAAGCTGTCCCATTTGAAAGACAGGGCAGTTGACGTCCTCTCAAGCGGAGAAAAGCAGCGGGCGGCCATTGCGTCCGTATACGCCATGAAGCCAAAGGCCTTTGTGTGCGATGAGCCGACGGCCAACCTCGACGCCGCCGGGACGAGGCAGCTTGCGCAGACCCTTCGGCAGCTCAAGGAGCAGGGCTTTACCCTGCTCATCGCGGAGCATAGGATCGACTGGCTGATGGGGATCGCAGACCGGTTTTTATATCTGCGGGATGGCAGAATAGCGGCCGAGTATACACCGGAGGATTTGCGCCTTCTGCCGGAAGCGGACATCTTAGGTATGGGCCTGCGCTCTCCGCACGAGGGAAAGAGCCTTCCCGCTCCCTCCGTATTAGACGAAAGCCCTGCCGTCTTGAAGACAGCAGGGCTCTCGAAAAGAATACGCAAGGAAGTTATTTTTGAGGATGTTTCGCTGTCTGTTCCAGAGGGCGGCGTGACCGCCATAACAGGGCAAAACGGTGCGGGGAAAACCACCCTTGCGCAGATCCTCTGCGGGCTGGCAAGGCAGACAAGGGGGCATATCCTGATAGACGGAAAAAAAGCAAGAGCGGCAGTCCGGCGCAGGGATATCTATTACTGCGGCAACGACACGTCAACACAGTTTTTTACGGCAAGCGTGGCGGAGGAGCTGCTGCTGAATACCGAATTGACGGAAGAAAACAAAGACCGTGCCAGATATTTGCTGAAAGAATTTGGCCTTTACGAGTACAGGGACGCGCACCCGTCCGCTCTGTCCGGCGGACAGAAGCAGCGCCTTGCCATCGCCTGCGCCATCTTTTCCGGCCGTAGGATATTGATCCTTGACGAGCCCACCAGCGGCCTTGACGGGCGAAACATGCGCCTGATCGCAGAAAGGCTGAAAAGCGAAGCGCGGAACGGCAGAACCATTCTCGTGATCACCCACGACAGGGAGCTGATCGAGAGTTGCTGCGATAACATTGTGGAGGTTGAAAAACGATCATCATGAAACCGCCAAGGGACGCTATGGGATATCCACGCTGAGAGAATCGTTTTCCGCCCCTGCCGGCAGCTCCACCGCGATGGTCGTGCCCTTGTCCGAGCTTTCCTCCACCCAAACGGAGCCGCCGTGGAGATCGGCGATCTCCCACACCAGAGAAAGTCCCAGTCCCGCACCGCCGTACTCGCGGCTGCGGGATTTGTCTACCCGGAAGAAGGGATGGAAAATGCTCCGCTGATATTCCTCCGGAATGCCGCAGCCGGTGTCGGAAACGCGAATGATGCACTTTTCCTGCCCCTGTGCAAGCTCGACCCGCACCGAGCCGCCGAGGCGGTTGTATTTGACGGCGTTTTCCGTCAGGTTGAAGAGCAGCCGGTAGATCAGCGCGTCGCTGCCGGTCATGACGCCGTCGCCATCCGCCGTCAGCGTGATGCCGCGCTTATCTGTCAGCGGCGCGAGGTCTGTGAAGATCTCCTCGACCATGGGGGCAAGCTGAAGCTGCTCGTTCCGCGCCACCTGCTGCAAATTGCTCATCTCCAGCAGCGTCTTGGTCATCTGCGTCAGCCGCTCCGTCTGCTCGCGCAAAAGCGTGAGGAACTCTGCCGTCTCCGGCCGCACATCGAGATGCTCTGCGGAAAACAGCTCCAGCTGCGCCTGCATCAGCGCCAGCGGTGTGCGCAGCTCGTGGGCGGCGTTGCCGGTGAACTGCCGCTGAGCGGCAAAGGCGTTATTCAGCCGCTCCAGCATCTGGTTGAACGAGCGGCTCAGCTGCCGGAACTCCGGAAGCACATCTTCATCGATCCTCATATGATTGGGCTGGGAAGTATCGGCTTATCAACATTGAAAAGCGGGAGCGTTTGCTGGGTGGGCGCAGCGTCTGGTACAGCAACGATGAAGCGATCCCAGATGATTTGGAGAAAGCATTCACCGCTATTTCAGCAAAACAGTGGGAGCAGTTCTCCAGAGAAGAATTTGTACATGATCTTGCAAGGCTGTTTCCGCGTGTATGGCAGGTACACCCATTCCGTGAAGGCAATACGCGAACGGTGGTTATGATGATGACGCTGTTCGTTGAGCATTACGGCTATTACATGGATCACGAATTGATGGCCGCGAGTGCTGGATATGTGCGCGATTCCTTTGTCATGGCCTCACTGGATCAGATTTCTGAGTATGAGCATCTGGAGCGCATTTTGATGGATGCGGTCTGCACCGAGCCGATTATCTATGACGAACAGACTCTTGATTCTGGCGGACAATCGGAAAGAACGGAAAAATATCAGAAGTACCAAAAAGAAAAGTATGTTCCGCAGCCGCATCAGCAGCGCGAAGAATCATAACCTATTATTCAGCAAAACGGCAGGGCGTAATATTCGCCTTGCCGTTTATTTGCGTATTATCGTCCCACAATCTTCCCAAAGATCTGCTTTTTCCCCTCGTCGTACCGCTGAATCACGACCATGACGGTATCGCCGGTTTTGAAATCCGAGTCCTCGTAATGGAACGAGTACCGGCACATGACGACCGCGCCATCGGGGAGATTGCAGAACACGCCGCCGGCGTATTTACCTGCGATACTCGCCCTGCGGCGGCAGCCGACGGGGTGGCGCAGGCTGGCTTCGTCGAAGGGATTCGGAACGGTCTCCTTGACGGAGATCTCCAAGGTACCGGCCTTACGGTCAAACTGCTTGACCACGCAGGTCAGTTCATCGCCCGGATGATACTGTTCCCGCAGGTCTGGAATAGCCGCATAGCTCATATCACGCTGCGAAAGATTCACATCGTAGCCATAACACTCGACCAGACACCGGCGCGGGCCGACGGCCAGCACATGGCACGGCACACGGCTGCCCGGCTGGTGGAGCGGCTGTGTGGAGAAGAAATAGCGCCGGGACGCCAGCGCCAGACGGCGGGAACCAATGGCGAAGCCCGTTTCACGATCCACATGCGTAATGACAAAATCGATCTGAGCGCCCGGCATGTTCCGTAAAACGAACGCTGGGCGTTCTTCACTTTCTGCCCACATTTCCGTTTCCGGGATCAAAATGCGGGCGCGGAACGGCACAATGACTGCGCAGTACATCCGCTTTGTTTCTACCTCGCCGGTCTGTGCGCTGCGGATGGTCATGGAATGCGGATCGACGCCGATGATCGTGCCGCGCATGACGCTTCGGCTGCGGAAGGAGGCATAGATCGTGTTCCACTCCTGCCGTTGCTCCGGCGAGAGATCCTGATCGAGCGCACGGAAGTCCAGATCGTAGAAGGATTTCTTCTCTGGTTCGCTTGGTTCTGGCAGTTCTTCCGCTGCGCTCGATTCTTCTTCGCCGTATGGCTGCACGGGTTCTTCGATTTGCGGCGCCAATCCGGGCCGTTCTGCGGGGGTGAGTTCTTCAATGTCGGTGATTTCCGGCTGCACAGTTTCTTCCTGCAGCACTTCGGGTTCGGCTTTCTTTCTGGGCATATGTAGTTCCTCCTGTAATAATTATTTTCTGGCAAAGAATCGGTGTGTGCCGTTTTCTTGCCGGATTGCAAAAATAACGGGTCTGGTGTACGAAAATGCTTCTGGTCGGATGCTATCAGGCAGCAGAGCAATGATCTTTTTGTCCTGCTGGATCTCATGCTCCGGCGGCGGATCACTGCCGGACACGATGACAAATTGCTTGAAGCTGGGTTCTCCAAGCGAAAAGCGGAGCAGGATATGTCTGTCTACGGCATAAAAACTCTCCGGCTGCGTCGCGGACAGCTCCAGCATCACGTCAATGGCTTCTATCTGCTGCGAAACTGCCCGTTCTCCGCAGTGACTGACGATGCTATCCGAGATTTGCAGCAGGCCACCCATCTGCATCTGGCGTACACAAGCGCCGGTCACGCGCATGGCGTCACCAATCGATGAAAAGGCAAACGTCTTTTGCAGCAGCGCGGCAAGCTGCCGCTGCTCTGCACAGCCGAGCTTCTCCAACACCGCCAGCAAATATTTTTGCTGTTTCGTCAGCAGCATCAGCCACGCCCCTTTCCCGGCGGCGAGC